>Ga0209184_1000219_pt1 | contig 73263 bp, 65 predicted proteins | sample EN8Hudsemesocosm_2_FD_184627 | JGI IMG/M metagenome (GOLD analysis project Ga0209184, IMG submission 184627) | Methane-oxidizing microbial communities from mesocosms in the Hudson Canyon - EN8C Hudson Canyon (SPAdes) (version 2) | ecosystem: Environmental > Aquatic > Marine > Cold seeps | place... | reverse complement strand
TGTATGACATGGGAAAAAAGAGTGGTTTGGTCTGAAGGGATGATGTTACAACCACAGCATTTTCAACAGCAATCTCGATACCACGAATCTCAACTTCGAAATAGTATTGCTTTTTGTCGACCTCATTTTTTTGGAATTTCTTCTATTGAAATTGATAAATCTCATTTGAAAAATGGCAAATTGTGCCTATCTGCCGGAGAAGGTATTTTACCAGACGGCAGCTATTTTCACTTTCCTGATATAGACAACATTCCTGCCGCTATAGATGTCAATGAAGACTTATTAAATTCCACCATATATTTGGCTCTAACCATTAGGCGTAATGGCAATACAGAAACTTTTAGAGATAATAGTGTTCAAAGTCGTTTTGATATTGTTGAACATGATGCTAGGGACGTATCGGGTACATCTTCAACCCAGCAAGCCATTGAAGTGAGTGGTTTTAGCTTTTCTCTGCGTACAGATAAAGACGATAATAATGAGTTCAATTGTATTCCGATTGCAATAGTTGAAGATATAAGTTCGAGTGGTAGCATCACATTAAAAGAAAATTTTATTCCTCCGCATTTAAATATTAAGAACAATGTATATATTAGCGGTTTTTTGAGTGAATTGGTGAAATTAGCCAAGCATAGAATTAATGCTCTAGCCGATCGTGTATCTGTTGCTGGTAAAGCAACAACGACAGAAGTAACTGACTTTTTAATGTTACAAACGCTTAATAGACATTATCCACTCCTGCTGAACTTAGATCACACTGAAAAATTATCACCCTATGATTTATACGTGAAATTTATTGAATTAATTGGTGATATGAGTACTTTCATCAAGCCTGATAAATTAGTACCTGATTTACCACCTTACCAACATAATAATTTGACTGATATTTTTTCAATTTTGATTAATGAATTAAGGCAAGTATTCAGTGTCGTATTAGAGCAGAATTCTATAAACATTCCATTGCAGGTGAAAAAATATGGTATTAGTATAGGTTCCATATCTGATAGAACATTATTCTCATCAGCCTCTTTTATTATTGCTGTAAGTGCAGATATATCAACAGATGAAATACGTCAATATTTCCCTCCGCAAGTAAAAATAGGGGCGGTTGAGCAAATAAAAGAATTAGTCAATATTCAACTACCTGGTATTCAATTAAATAGCTTAGCCGTTGCACCTAGAGAAATTCCATATCAACGTAACTATGTGTATTTTGAATTAATCCAAAGCGGCGAGTATTGGGCTTCATTGGTAGAGTCCGGAGGAATAGCGTTTCATGTTGGCACTAACTTCCCGGGCTTATCTATGGAGCTTTGGGCTATACGGAGTAGTTAACTATGAATGATGATGACCTATCTAAAACATTAATTATTCCAAACCCTGGTGGGAGGAGAAAGTCAACAGGAGGAGACATAACTCCTAGTTCGACACCGCCTGCATTTAAACCACCTCCGATCTCATCTAATACGATTAGCCAGCAAGTGTTACCTGCTTCTAGTCAACTTGAAGGGGAGAATATTATTCTCTCTAGTGCGAGTGACATTCTAATTTTAGCCAGTAATATTCGCTCTTTAGAGCCTAACAATAGTATTGAACAGTTACGACATGATATTGAACAATTAATTACTACGTTTGACGAGCAATTGAACACGGGAAACTTGACTAAGGAAGTTGCGTTAACTGCTCGTTATTTGATTTGTTGTTTACTTGACGAACTGGTGTTATCCACCCCATGGGGCTCGGATAGCGTTTGGAGCCAACAGACTTTACTTGGTAAATACCATAATGAAACCTCGGGAGGTGAAAAGTTCTTTTTAATTGTAAACAAATTACTAGAACAGCCTCAGCGAAACATTGATTTAATAGAGCTATGTTATGTTTGCTTATCTGCTGGATTTTGCGGGAAGTATCGAGTTTCGAAACAAGGTGAAAGTGAATTGCTTCAAATAAGTCAAATTCTCTATCAACCTATTGAAACATATAGACCCATTGATCGCGATTTATCACCTGCTTGGCAAGGCGCAGGAAAATCAGATAAAGGTTTTGGCAAAAAATTTCCGTCTACTTTAGTTTTTTTGTGTTTCGGTTTTATATTATTAGCCGCTTATATTGGCTTTTTATCGAGCTTGAAGGCAAAAGTTGAACCTCTTTATCAAAAAGTTGAATCAATTGGTTGGGACGATGTTGTACTTAACGTCAGTAAATCTCAACCTGACACTATAGACATAAATACAATTGCAAACTCTTTAAAAGGCACATTAGCTAAATATATAGACAATAAGATTATTGCCATTGATGTGCGTGATAATACTTTAATTATTAGGCTTATTAGTACCAGTCTATTTAAATCTGGCAGCAGTATTATCAACGAAGAGGCTTTGCCTGACGTCAATGTATTAGTAAATTCGATTAAAGATTACGCTGATCGTGTTTTGGTTATAGGACACACTGATTCTACCGGAAAGGCCGAATCTAACTGGGTTATTTCTCGAAAAAGAGCCGAAGCTACCGCAAAGTGGTTAGCTAAAAGTAACGTTCAATTAATGAATCCCATTACTCGCGGTGTTGCCGACACAGAACCTCTTGTTAAAGACACTGATAGTGACTACAACCAAAGTCTCAATCGTAGAGTCGAACTCATTCTTGTTTTAAAAGGATAATGTAAGGAAATGGACAAAATAAAAAAAATCGTTAGCAGTGTTTGGTTCATTCCTGCAATTTCTATTTTACTATTATCTTTACTCATATTTTTTGCAGGGCCCTATATTGCGTTTGCGGGTTATTACCCATTGGCAGCAATAAGCAGCCGCATTATTGTCATTATTTCAATTTTACTTGTTTATTTTTTGGTGCAATTAATTAAATACCACTTAAAAGTTAAAAAACAGCAAAAGATGGTAGATGAAATTGTTGAAAACAATGATCTTAATGATGTTATAAATGCTGAATCTGATGAGTTAAAAGCTAAATTTAATCAAGCTTTTGGTTTATTGAAAAATAATAAAAGCGGACCTAACTCTCTTACTGAACTACCGTGGTATATGATAATTGGCTCCCCTGGGAGCGGTAAAACAACCCTACTTTCTAACTCTGGTTTAAAATTCCCATTATTTAATGAATTCGCTAATCAGGCGGTCAAAGGAATAGGTGGTACTAAAAATTGTGATTGGTGGATCACGCAAGAAGCCGTACTGTTAGACACAGCTGGTCGGTACACATCTCAAGATAGTCATCAAAAGGCTGATCAATCTGGTTGGAATAACTTTTTAGGCATGATTAAAAAGTACCGCCGAAAACCTATAAGTGGTTTATTGGTTAGTTTTAGCATGCCTGACTTAATGACAATGAGCGAGTATGAGCTTAGTCAACAAATCATGCAGATGAAACAGCGCATAGCAGAAGTAAACGATTTTTTTGCCACTAAGTTTCCTGTTTACATTGTTATTACTAAATCAGATATGCTTGCAGGTTTTAGTCAATTTTATGAAACATTTTCTCATAAAGAAAGAGAGCAAACATTCGGTATTACTTTTGATAAAAAGGCAAGCCTTGTAGGCGACTTACTCTCTAAATTTTCTCAAGAATTCAAATTATTAACTCAATCTATTACCAGACGTCAGTGGCAGCGCATTTCATTGGAGAGAGATCCGAGCCGAAAATCGATTATTTATAGCTTTAGTGATCAATTTTCTTCTTTACAACCTACGCTTGCAAATATTATCGAAAGTCTATCTAAGCAAGATGATAACCTAACAACAGGTATTGTTCGTGGGTTATATTTTACTAGTGGCACCCAATATGGCGCACCAATCGATAGAATTGTTGCCAAAGTATCGCAAGCTTTTGGCTTAAAGAGCACAGCTAAGGCATTGTGGAATAACGATCAACGTAGCTATTTTATCAAAGAATTATTGCAGCAAGTCGTATTTCCCGAGTCAGATCAGTTTGGTGTTATGACCGGCCATGAAAACCGTAAAAGTGTTATAAAAAGAACTATCATGGCAGCAGCAGGTGTAGTAACTCTAGCACTTTGTATCGGTCTATTTGTTAGTTACAATAACAATTCTCGTTATATTTCTGTAAGTGAAGAATCTGTAGACAACTGGAGTAAACAATATGACAACTCTAGTTCAGGTAACGATATTCGCAATTATATTCCTGCATTAAATGACTTTTCTAATAATATTTCAGCATTAGTCGAACAAAATAACGAACAATTTTCAGGATTAGGTTTAGCTCAATCAGATACATTAGAAGGCGCATTAACCGCTAGTTATAAGCGTCTATTGAAAACAGTTTTACTCCCTTATGTTAAAAGTCAGGTAGAGCTGCAATTAAGTAATGCGGCTAACGCAAATGAGAAATATCAAGCATTAAAAGCTTATCTAATGTTAGGCAACTCAAAAGATAGAGATGATGTTTTTCTAAAATATTGGTTAGATAAGAACTTAAATAATAATTCATTTTTCTCAGAATCAGAATTTGTTCAGTTATCAGCTCATGCTGAAAATTTAGTGCAAAACAATATGGTTTTTCATGTTATGGACGATAGGCTGATAGCAGATGCGCGTATCAGTCTTCAGTCACAGCCAGTAGCTGATATTTATTATCAACAATTCAAGACTGCCCATACAATTAAATCAGCTGAAGTGTTATCTATGGCCCAATTGGCAGGAACAGATTGGCGAATTGTATTAGAAACAAGTAATGATGATATCCTCACTATTTCTCGCATGTTTACACCAGAAGTTTTTTCAAAAATCATAGCAACAGATATTAATGATTATGTGGAGCAATTAGATAACGAGTCATGGTTACTAGGGGAAGGCAATATTATTAATAAAGCTTCTTTAGCGAAGAAAATTGAAGCAACCTATGCGCGTGATTATGTAAAGAATTGGCAGCAACTTCTTAATTCAATTACGATTAAGAAAAGTAACAATCTCGAAGCGCTAAATTCCGCACTTACGCTTACAAGTAGTGTTGAATCACCTTTATTTTTATTATTAGACACTGCCTCACAGGCAACTAAGTTAGTAGACATAGGATCGACATCACAACGCGTAAATTTATCGATTAACAGCGATACCACTAATCCACTCAAACTCAATAATTTGCGCAATAACGACACCTCTGAATACTTTGTGACATCACAGTTTAGTAAGCTTCATGAGCTAATGAAGGAAGATAGAAAAACAGTGGTACAGCAAAGAATGTCTGGCATCATTTCAGAAATATCGGTAGCAATGAATCAGGCATACAAAAGTGAGCAGATAAGTAGTGACGACAACACACTTAACGCCTTAGAAGCGTTTGCTTATGTGCAAATTGAGCCTTTGAATGTTTGGGTTTCACAACTAGCGAACAATATAAAAGGTATAAAAAATCAAACTCACCGATTAAAATTGGCAAAAATCTGGGAGCAAGATGTATTCGCTCAATGTAGCGACACTACGGCCTTTAAATATCCGTTTGAAAAGTCATCTCAATCCGATGCCAGCTTAAGAGATTTATCGGTAGTTTTTGGCGCATCCGGTCCTGTTTATCAGTTTTTTAGTGAGCATATCGAGCCACTAATTAAAAGCAAAGCTTATCCTTGGCAATGGAAATCAAATATCGAACAAACCTATGGTTTTAGTGACGATGTTCTTCCTTTTTTTGAAAAGATCAGTCGAGTTCGAGACAGCTTGTTTGTGGCTGATAGCAACAGGGCAAAACTAAGTTTGTTAATGAAACCTATTTATTTAGATTCTCGCCTCGCTAAATTTAAAATGTCTATTCATGGACAAAATTTAAGCTATCAATTTGGGCGCCCAACCACTACTACGGTATCGTGGCCACCAGAGAATTCTAGCTCTACTAGTCAATTCAATTTTGTCCGTCGTGATGGTAGCGAAGTAATAGAAAGTAAATCGGGTTTATTTGCTTTCTTTAGATTGATGGACAAAACAGATATAAATCGAGTTAACGAAAATAAAGTAGAAGTTACCTTCTTCAAAAATAATTTTAAAGCAATTTATGAGTTATCAGGAAATGGAATGGTCAACCCTGTAATTTTCTCAAAATTGTCGAATTTTAGATGCATACCTAAGCTGTAAAGGGAAACTATGAAAGTAGGATTTTTTGGTAAGTTACCTGGCTATGGCGATTTTATACAGCGCAATGTATCGCCTGATTTTATCAACCTTTGGGATAACTGGTTGCTAAAATCAATTGAATCATCACGAGAGCAATTAGCTAAGGACTGGCGTGCGAGCTATTTTAATAGCCCCATCTGGCGATTTGTTATAGGAAATGGCGCATTAGGTAATGCGACAACCACTGGATTGATGATGCCTAGCGTTGATAAAAGCGGTCGCTGCTATCCATTTACAGTTATTTGTCAGTCGGACGAGCAGATAAACCCATTTATTTTTGCGCGAAAGGTCGATCCATATCATGATAACGGCGAAGAGTTTATTTTGAGCTTGCTAGACAAACAAAGACCCGATCTAGACGAAATTAGTGATGTATTATCTGATATATATAGTGAAGTTAATGAGTCTTTTTATAGAAGTATAAGTTCGATGACCTCATCATCAGTGATGGAAATTGGGTCGATAACAGATATTGAGTTAGATGATTTTGGATCATGTAATGAAACAATTTTAGAAACTCTCTTGGCTAGGCAAAATATTGATATTTCAATTTGGTCAATGAGTGGTGTTGTGGGAGCAAATTCACAAAAACGATATTTTTCAGGGATACCTCCTGTTGATAATTATTATTCGTTTTTAGTTGGAGCCGAAAATCGATGAATAATTCTTGGTATAGCTATTCAGTGACTGATGTTGGAATGAAACGTTCCGTAAATCAGGATTCTATTTATGCTGACGACATTCAAAATATTTGGGTTGTTGCAGACGGTATGGGGGGACATAGAGACGGTGATAAGGCGAGTCAGGCAATAGTTAAATTTTTTAACGACACTGAATTTAGCGATATAATGTCAGAGCGCATAATGCAAATAGAAAAAAGCATAAGAGCACTTAATACTGAACTGCAAATCTATTCCACCGATAAATTAAATGGACAGCTGATTGGATCAACCATGGTCGTTTTTACAGTATGCCAAGGAGTATGTGCTACGGTTTGGGCTGGTGATTCTCGATGCTATAAAATAAATGATAATAAGATAAGCCAAGTCAGTTGGGATCATAGCTATATTGATGAATTATTACGTTCTGGACATATGGTTGCCGAAGAAGCTGCAACAAGTAAACTTTCGAATGTGATTACTAGGGCCGTTGGAGCCCATGAAGACCTCTGTTTTGACCATGTGATTTCATCTTATTCTGATGATGATACTTTTCTATTGTGTAGCGATGGTTTAACCAATGAATTATCGGATAAAACGATAAGTTATCATATTGCTCAGCACGGGTGTTCACAACAGAGTATAGACAACCTACTAAATAAAACACTGGAACATGGCGCCCGTGATAATGTCTCTATTATTTTAATTTCCTGTAAGCAAAGAAGACCTTCTAATCCTCAAGAAAGTAAACTAATAGAAAAATTCAGTAATGAATTAAATACCTTAGCTGATTCGCTGTTTAACAAAGAGTTAGAGCTGAATAGTTATTATCAACAGGCAACTAGTGTAATCAATCAATCAATATCATCGCATCATCAATTTAAAGGGCAAGCGACTCAGGAGCTTCCCGTCGTACAGAAAACTCAAGTTATAAATGAAAAACCTACAGCAGAGTTTCCTAAAGTAGCCCAACCCGAAACATTCAAAGCGCACCCAAAAACGAATTATTTTTTATTGTTATCAGTGATAGTTACTCTATCTATTTTCCTTCTCTATTTGCTCTTAAGCGAATAAGGTGCCCATACTATTAAATAGCAATCTGGATAACTTTTATATAACAAACCTCCCATAACACTGGAGCTGCTATAGTAAATTCTAGCACTTTTAAATAAAAGTGTGGTGATAGGTATTAGAGTACTCAATAATGCATGAAAATAGTCAACAGCAGGTAAAAACAGTAAAATCTTTCGCTATCAAACAATGGCCACGGCAAATATTAATCTCTGTGATAATTCTTGCTCTACTTCAGGGGTATTATCCAGGCGAATATGGGCTGATAATCTCAAATATTTTGGCGACAATAGGTTTGTCGAAACTAGCTGTTCACTTGATTATTTTACCGATTACAACAACTTTATTGCATCTATGGTTGTCGGGTAAGAATGCCTCTGGGCAATACTGGTTTATCATGTTCACCTGGATTTCAGCTATGCTGCTAGTTTTTAGTAAAATAGATCAGCCTTTTTTCGCTATTATTTCCCTAATTCCTGCTTCAATAACATTTGTTCTAGTTAATAGCGCTTTAACCTATTACTGGGCAAATGAATTGAAAAGAGCTCAAATCAGAGAAGGCATAAAAAAAGTAATACCTCTAGCTTTACGCCGTATAGGTCGTTAATAAAGGCTTTACAAAAAAAGGTTTCAATGAAAATGAAAAAGAATCAAGCAGCATGTTTTGCTTTTTTTGTAGGACTTTTCTTTAGTGGGGTTGTTATAAGCTTTCTATTGAGAGCAAATCATTACCAAAACTGGCCTAAAGCAGAAGCTCAAATCATTCAACTAGAACATTATCATTCGCGTGGGGAAGGTATGAAAGTTGATATTGAGTATCAGTACAAGATCAATAACACCCTACATCACGACAAAGAAACTCTATACGAAAGTGATTTCATTACATTAGTTAATGGTAGTTGGATTAACGTCGCTTATAACCCTGACACTCCTGAAGATAACATAGTATACGCCAGTATTGGTTTCGGCACATATACATTGATGAGTAGTGTGTTTATGTTTTTTGCTTTGAGTATTTATTATCTTGTCATTTCCGAAGAGCACTATGAAAAGCTACTGAAACGTCACGACGATAAACAAAAGTTTTGAAGCTGGATAAATTTACCGGAATTGGTGTAATCACTTGGTTACTTAAAACAAAAAACCAACCCGAAGGTTGGTTTTAAAAACAAATAAAACAACTATTTATTATACAAAAGGATTTACTTTAATAATCGTTTCAACACGATCTGGTCCAGTTGAAATGATATCAACTGGTACCCCAGTAATTTCTTCAATACGCTTAATATAAGCTAGCGCGTTAGCAGGTAATGCATCAACTGACGTTGCACCTACGGTGTTTTCTGTCCAACCTGGCATCTCTTCATACACAGGTGTTATCTTTTCATAGCCTTCAGCAGCTGTAGGTGGCACAGTAATAATGTCACCTGATTCGGTTTTATAACCTGTACAGATTTTTAATGTAGTTAATCCATCAAGAACATCAAGTTTAGTTAAGCAAAAGCCTGTAATACTATTTACTTGAATAGCACGATGCATTGCAACAGCATCAAACCAACCACATCGACGTTCACGACCGGTAGTTGCGCCAAATTCATGACCAACTGTACCTAAGTGATTACCCACTTCGTCATCTAACTCTGTAGGGAATGGGCCTGAACCAACACGTGTTGTGTATGCTTTAGTAATGCCAAGAATGTAGTCTAAGTGACGAGGTCCAACACCACAACCTGTAGCAACACCACCAGCGGTAGTATTTGAAGAAGTAACATAAGGATAAGTACCATGATCAATATCAAGCAGCGTACCTTGTGCGCCTTCAAACATGATAGATTCACCACCTTTGCGGGCTTGATCAAGTATTTCTGAGATATCTGCTGTCATATTTTTAATTATGTCAGCAACAGCTAGTGCATCAGCAAGAACTTCTTCGTAATTTACTGGCTCAGCTTTATAGTAGTTAACTAAAGAAAAGTTGTGATATTCAACAATTTCTTTTAATTTAGCAGCAAAAGACTCCTCACAAAAAAGATCACCCACACGTAAACCACGACGAGCAACTTTATCTTCATACGCTGGACCAATACCACGACCAGTCGTACCGATTGCTTTTGCACCACGTGCAATCTCACGAGCAGCATCTAGGGCATTATGATAAGGAAGAATTAACGGACATGCGTCACTAATAAGCAGACGTTCGCGTACTGGAACACCCTTAGCTTCAAGCATTTCGATTTCTGCCATCAAAGCTTTAGGGCATAAAACTACGCCATTACCTATTAGACATTTTACATTGTCACGTAACACGCCAGAAGGAATTAAATGAAGTACGGTTTTTTCACCTTCAATCACTAATGTGTGGCCTGCATTATGTCCGCCTTGATAGCGAACAACATATTTTGCTTTATCGGTTAGTAAGTCAACGATCTTACCTTTACCTTCGTCACCCCATTGGGTACCTAGAACAACTACGTTTTTGCCCATTTTTACTATTTCGTAAGAAAATTAGGCGGGGATTCTAACAAAGATCAAATTACAGTCCAAGGAAAAATAACAAGTTTTTTTATTATTAAAAAAAATAACCTTTGTTGTTAGGAGGTTATCTTTATTCTTTTTTACTCAATTTTTTATACTATTGTGCTAACCAAATAACAATAGCGCCGAGAACTAAGATAAACAAACCAATATTTCGAATATCGCCCACTGATTGTTCTGTTAACTTTAGTAAGTAACTTTTCCACTTATTTGGAAATAAAGCGGGTGCTAAACCTTCAATAATGAGTACTAAGCCAAATGCTAATAACAGTGTATCTGTCAAAATTTACTCCCTGTTTTATTACTATTTAAATATGAAAAAGCCAGCAATAATGCTGGCTTTGAAGTTGAAAACGAAACTCAAAATAACTCTATGCTATTTCTTAGTTGCCGTGCCACCTTTTAAATAGTGGAAAAAGTCGCTATCTGGTTTAACAACCATAATATCACTTTTACTATTAAAGCTATTTTCATAAGCTTCTAAACTACGGTAAAAACGATAAAATTCAGCATCTTTCCCGTATGAATCAGCATATATTTTCGCCGCCTCTGCATCACCGTCACCACGTACAGTCAGCGCATTTTTTTGCGCCTCTGCCAACATAACTGTGATTTTAGCATCGATAGTTGCACGAATTATTTCAGACTGCTCTTGACCTTGCGACCTATGCTCTTTAGCAACAGCAGTACGCTCAGCTCGCATACGTTCATAAATAGAGTTACTGACTTCAGTAGGTAAGTTAATCGCTTTAATACGCACATCTACAACTTCAATACCTAGGTCTTCACGACTGCTTGCTGCACTTTCTAATGCTTTTTGCATAATTGTACTACGATCGCCAGAAACAATTTCACTGATCGTTCTATTACCAAATTCAGTACGAAGACCGTTATTTACTTTTTGCTTAAGTAAGGCTCGGGCATTTTCAACAGAGCCAGAAGTACGTAAATAATAAGTAGAAAAATCAATAATACGCCACTTTACAAAAGAGTCGACCATTAAATCTTTTTTCTCTGACGTTACAAATCGATCGGGTGCTTCATCAAGGGTTTGAATACGAGCATCTAATTTCTTCACCGTTTCAATAAAAGGAATTTTAAAATGCAAACCCGGTTCAAAAACCATCATTTCATCAGTTGCAGAATCACGCTTAATTTTTGAAAACTGAAAAACAATACCACGTTGACCTTCATAAATAACAAATACAGAAGAAACAACTAAAGTGAATAATAACGCTAAAATAGCAATGGAAAAATTCTTCATGACTTAGTTACTCCCACTGTTGAATCTATCATTTCGACCTGATGAACTTGAAGGCGAAGTGTTATTATTAGGTTGTTGTGGCTGCGTATATGATTGCGGCGCTACACGTTGAGTTGTTGATTGCTGCTGCATAATTTTATCAAGCGGCAAATACATCATATTATTACCACCATCAACATCAACCATTACTTTACTGGTATTGCTATAAACTTTTTCCATGGTAGCAATATATAAACGCTGACGAGTGACCTCAGGTGCTGCTTGATATTCTGGTAGAATTTTTTCAAAACGAGCTACTTCACCTTCTGCATCTAATACAGTTTGCTCTTTATAAGCTATAGCTTCTTGTTCCATACGCTTTACTCGACCACGAGCACGGGGTTCAATTCCACGAGCATAAGCTTCGGCTTCACGTAAAAAACGGACTTCATCCTCTTGTGCTGCAATTGCATCATCAAAAGCATCTTTCACTTCATTTGGTGGACGAGCATCCTTAAAGTTAACATCAACAATAATTAAACCTAAATTATAAGGCTCAATGATCTTTTCAAGTTCTTCCCACACAGATTGACGAATTTGTTCTCGGCCACTAGTAAGAATATTATCCATCTTTGCGTGACCAACAACATAGCGTAATGCACTATCAAGCGATTGATTCAAGCTATCTACGGCATTAGTAACACTAAATACAAAATTACGAGCATCAACAACGCGATATTGAATTTGCATTTCAACACGAACCACATTTTCATCTTGAGTTAACATGAAACCAGATGCTTGCATTTCGCGAGTACTTTGCATATCTACCGGAATAATGCGGTCAATAAAGGTCCACTTCCAGTTAATACCAGGATCGACCGTACCAGAATACTGCCCAAAGCGTAGAACAATGCCTCTTTCAGCTTCTTTAATGGTGTAAAAACCACTGAAAGCATAAACAACCAATGCAATAATAAGCACTAAGCTTATACCAATACTTGACATGCTTTTACCTGATGGTGAAGAACCACCAGAAGATTTGCCACCACCTTTTCCGCCAAAGATGCCACTGACTTTTTTACCTAAGTCATTAAGTAATTCATCTAAATCAGGTGGTCCTTGGTTTTTACCGCCTTTATTTTTCCAGGGGTCTTTATCATTATTCCCCGGTTCATTCCAAGCCATGCTGTTCTCCGCTAGGTTAGTAACTATTTAAAATTTGTTGATAATTTTATCAAAACTATTCAAGTTTATGACAAAAACATTTCTTTTATAAGACTCTATATGGGTATTAACACATTAATTTACAATATAAGAGTTATTATCTACTGAATATATTGTTCAATTTCATTCGCTTCTTGTTTTACTAATCTATCCCACTCTCGCTTTGGTAATTTTATATTAAGATGACAAAGGCCTTCTTCATCGTAATACTCATCCTTAATACAATGTAATTTATACAAAGCTCCGCGTAGCTTCCCTGTATCAGATGGCATCGCCAATTTATATTCAACAACTTGATTGCCTAAACGTTCCGCCAACGCGATAAAAAACAAATCAATACCAATATTAGCCTGTGCTGACAACCAAACTCTTATCGGTCGCCCTTGGTCATCTCTGTCTATTCTAGGCTCAACATCATCTAAATTATCAATTTTATTACAAATAACAAGCTGAGGCACTTCATCCGCTTCAATTTCTGATAATACGTACTCAACCTGTTCTATATTTTCACTGCGTCTGTCATCAGAGATATCAACCACATGAAGTAGTAATTCTGCTTCGCGTGTTTCGGTTAACGTTGCTTTAAATGCTGCGACCAAGTCGTGAGGTAAATGGCGAATAAAACCAACGGTGTCAGCTAATATCACACCGCCTACTCCTTCAAGCTCAATTCTTCGCAATGTTGGATCAAGCGTAGCAAAAAGCTGATCAGCTGCATAAACTGTCGATTGAGTTAATACGTTAAATAATGTTGATTTACCCGCATTGGTATAGCCAACGAGCGATAATGTTGGTAGCTCAGCCCTTGTTCTAGAACGTCTACCTTGCTGTCTTTGTCGCTCAACTTTTTCTAAGCGCTTACGAATATTAATCATACGCTCACGCAACAAACGTCTATCAGTTTCTAATTGAGTTTCACCTGGACCACGTAAACCAATGCCCCCTTTTTGCCTTTCAAGATGAGTCCAGCCTCGAATTAGTCGACTACTCATATGCCGTAGTTGTGCTAACTCTACTTGTAATTTACCTTCATGGGTACGAGCACGCTGAGCAAAAATATCAAGAATTAGCGTGGTTCTGTCTACCACTCTGCACTGACACAAGGCTTCAATATTCTTTTCTTGAGAAGGAGATAGGCTATGATTAAACAGCACAACATCAGCATCAAACAAACGAACAGCTTCAGCTATTTCTTCTGCCTTGCCAGAGCCAACAAAAAATTTAGGATGTGGAGTACTACGTTTACCAGAAACAACGGTTAATTCATTTACCCCAGCAGAAGAAACCAACATTTTAAATTCGGTTAAGTCTTCTCGGGTAGTTTCATCTGGAAAATCTAAGTGAACAAGCACTGCTTGCTCACCTGCTTGATAACGATCAAACAACTGCATTAAACCTTAAAAGTAAAGACTGTCGTGACAGGGAAGTTACATATTCTAATAAGTTACATCCATTCAAAATGTGCACCCCCTTTATACTGTAAGTTGGTGCGTATATAGTTGGCTATAACCAATATAAGTAAAACTATTACTCTTCTGACTCTGCTTGATTAGCCATTGGCGCTGTATTTACTGCACGCGCAGGTACTACTGTTGAAATAGCATGTTTGTAAACCATTTGACTAACAGTGTTCTTTAATAAAATTACAAATTGATCGAACGATTCTACTTGTCCTTGTAACTTAATACCGTTGACTAAATAAATTGCAACTGGAATGCGATCACGACGTAAAGCATTCAAAAATGGGTCTTGTAAAGATTGACCTTTTGCCATTATATGGCTCCTTTTTTTTATTATTGATAAAAGTAATTAATCAAAATCATTTCTAATAATGATAAGATTAATGATAAATTGTACTAATCCTCAGCATATAACCAATTAATTATACACCAATATTTTAATATTACTTAATGATAGCTACTATATTTTATATTTATAGCTAAGATTACGAATATTTTCCAATTGTAGCTAACATTTGCCAACTGCTGCTAATACTTGTGACAAATTTTCTTCATCGTCAGTAGTTAACCAATGTAAATCAGGCCAGTTTCTAAGCCAAGTTAATTGCCGTTTGGCTAATTGTCTTGTGGCACACACGCCCCTAAAAACCATTTCTTCATGGTCATATGCACCATTAAGATATTGCCACATTTGACGATAACCAACACAGCGAATTGATGGCAAATCTTCATGCAAATCATCACGTTGCTTTAGCTTAACCACTTCTTGCTCAAACCCTTGCGCTATCATTTGTTGATATCGTAACTCAATACGTTCATGCAAGGTGCTACGCTCTGTCGGTGTTATAGCAAATTGTAATATATCGCCATCAAGCTTATCACCCTTAATTTGAGTTAATTGTGTCAAAGTGTTTCCAGTTAAACGAAAAACTTCTAACGCTCGGGTTAATCGCTGTGGATCATTAGGGTGAATACGTTGTGCAGAGACCGGATCAATTTTAGTTAATTGCTCATGCATTACTTCCCAGCCCTGCTCAGCAGCTTCGTCTTCAATTTTCTTTCGAATATCACTATTAGCAGCAGGCAAAGGTGAAATCCCTTCAATCAGACTTTTAAAGTACATCATAGTGCCACCGACCAACAAAGGTATGCGGTTATTGGCTCTAATTTTTGCAATCTCGGCTAAAGCATCTTGACAGAAATCAGCGGCGGAATAACTTTGCGTAGCATCACGAAGGTTGATTAAGCGATGAGGATATTTCGATAATTCGTCAGCCGTTGGCTTAGCGGTACCAATATCCATATCGCGATAAATCAAAGCTGAATCAACACTAATAATGTCGCAGGGCAAAGCATCAGCCAAAGCCATAGCTAACGCGGTTTTACCCGATGCAGTAGGCCCCATTAAACAAATAACAGGTGGTTGCTTAGCTAGACTGTTTGTTGACACTTAATTGAACTCTCACATTGATTCTTAGTTTACGACTTAATTATTCACTTATTTACTGATATTAGTACTGGCGTTGGTATTAGATCTTAATTGCTTAACTTGAGATGTAAGGTCAAGAGCAACAGAATTCAAGAGTATAGACTCTATTTTTTGCTCTGAAAGTACTTTTTTCGCATCCTGCCATAAATCTGAAGCTTGTTCTTCGTTATAATTTTTCCCAGCTATAACTTTAGCGATAGCAGAAATAATATTGCTATCATCATTTTCCTTATCATTAATTGTGCTAGTTGATGATAATTCATCAATTATACTGGTAAAACTGGCGCTAACATCTTTCGCTCGTAGCAATGCGGGAAACTGACGTATTTGAACTCGTCTTTTATCTTTGATTCGCTCATTGAAAATAAAAACAATTCCGGCAAGCTCTAGTTGTGCCTGATAATTTTGCGCGGTAATTAGTTGTTGCTCTGAAAGTGTTAGTACTACAGGTAATAATAAAGGCTGACTGATTAATCCCTTATTTGCTTTTGATTCACTTTGCTGCCAATTTATAGCGACTTTACTTTTTTGTATTTGAACTGCCAATGTAAATAAAGAGAGCAAGCGTAAACGACCTTGTTGTTTAAATACACCATAGCTGTCTTGCTCAATAGCGAGAAAAAAAGCCTCTTCTTTATGGAAGCTTTCACTGTTCAATGCAGACTCAACAACGTTTCTCTGCTCCCCATCACTACTTGCAGCAGGCGTCATCAATTGTTGATAATTTTCTACCGCCGCTTTAGTTATCGAAGGACTCGTGTAACTGCCTGTAGCAGAATTTGCTCTATATGCAGTATTGTGAACTTGCTGCTCATTTATTTGCTGCAGCGGTCTAACATAATCAGGACGTGCATATTGCACATTTTCAACCGGCTGTTCTGCTTGAAATGTTACGGCTTGATGAGTTTGCTGTTCTTCATGAAAATCTAGAACTTGGTTATTTTCCATTAAGGCTTTATGGCAAACAGAGTAAATAAAATCATGAACATAACGACTTTGATGAAAACGCACTTCGTGTTTCGAAGGATGAACGTTCACATCGACTTCACGATGATCTAGCGTTAAAAACAACACAAAAGCAGGGTATGTATCTGGTGGTAATAAATCATCATACGCTTGACGAATAGCATGATTAATCAATTTGTCGCGCATCATTCTGCCATTAACATAGCTATAGCAAAGATCATTTTGATTGCGAGCAAAGCTAGGTTTGGCTAACCAACCAGTAAACATCATGTCATCATGGTGACAATCAATCTCTATAGCATTATCAACAAACTTCTGTCCGCATACCATTGCTACGCGCTTAGTGTTTTGGGCTTTTGTTGCTGCTGCTCGATACTGACGTATCATCTTGCCGTTATGGCTTAAAAAGAAAGTAACGTCAAAACAAGCTAAAGCAATACGTCTAATGACTTCATCGATATGATTAAACTCTGTTTTTTCAGTACGCAAAAACTTACGCCTTGCTGGCGTATTAAAAAATAAATCTAAGACTTCAATGGTGGTTCCATCGGGATGTGCGGCAGGTTTTATCGTCACCGACATATCACGACCTTCTGCACTAGCTTGCCACGCTGTTGCTTGGTCTTTGGGTTTAGAGGTTAGCGTTAATCGCGCCACAGAACTAATACTCGCCAATGCTTCGCCGCGAAACCCTAAACTGTCTATAGCCTCTAAATCTTTTAAATCTTTTATTTTACTGGTGGCATGGCGGCTTAACGCCAACGTTAATTCATCTTTAGCAATACCAATACCATTATCACTGATACGAATTCGTTTAACGCCACCTTTATCAACTTCAATATTTATATTAGTAGCACCAGCGTCTATGCTATTTTCAATGAGTTCTTTAATAACCGAGGCTGGCCTTTCCACTACTTCGCCTGCCGCAATTTGGTTAGCTAAACGGGCTGGAAGAATTGCAATTGTCATAGTTGTTCTTATTTATTAAAGTGAATATATATTAAAGTAAATGTTTTCTTGCACTTAAGTGTTAGCCCGCACGAGGAATTTTTAAAGTTTGACCAATATGTAACACATTAGACTTTAAGTTATTGACTGATTTGATTTTTGAAACCGAAATTTTATAACGCTGAGCAAGCACAGATAAAGACTCTCCGCTACGAACTTTATGCTGCTTCATTGTGGTAGCGGCTAATAAAGTACCCTTAGGTGTGTTTTCTACAAAATAGCTGTCAACTGCATTAAAGATGGCTTTAGCAAGCTTTTGTTGGTGATTTTTGTTATTGAGCCTTTTCTCTTCTGATGGGTTAGAAATAAAACCTGTTTCGATTAGTACAGACGGAATATCTGATGATTTCAAAACAGCTAAACTCAGCCCTTCAGGCTCTTTTTTATGAAGCTTAGTGACTTGTTTAATTTCCTTAATTACATGCAATGCGAACTCATAACTACTTGCCATGGTGTATTCTTTTTTCATGTCAGCAAGTGTAAAGGCTAAATTTTTATCTTTAGTTTTTTTGATGGTTTCGCCTGCCCCACCCAATAATTCGGATTCATCTTGTCTATTGGCAATCCAACGGGTAAATTCAGAGTTCGCTCGTCTAGACGACTGCACAAGAACTGAAGCCCCAGAAGGCTTAGGTGAAACAAAGGCATCAGCATGAATAGAAATAAGCAAATCTGCTTTATTTTTTCTCGCTAGTTTGGTTTTTCGATTATGGGTTACATAGTAATCGCCCGTTCGGATCATAACCGCTTTAAAACCATTTCGCTGATCTATCAATTTTGCTAGTTTTTTGGCTATAGATAAAGTGACACGCTTTTCATAAGAACCTTTAGCACCAATAGAGCCTGGGTCTTCACCACCATGCCCCGCAACAATAGCAACGATAATATCTCGTTTACCGTTAGGTATTGTTTTTGTTACCGCTTGAGTTTTCACCTTCTTATCATATAAATCAACCACTAAGCGATTTCCATATTGTCCTGCAGGTGCAAGCGGAAAAACGGTAAGTTGATATGATTTGGCTAGCTCTAAAACTAAACGTGTACTTGTTTTTGATTTTGAAGTACTGCTACGAAAGAGTTTAATGCGCGGGTCATTCTTAGCTAACGTTTTTAAAGCAGTACTATTCTTAGTATTTTTAAAATCAATGACTAGGCGGCTAGGATTGCTTAAGGTGAAATATTTATAATCTGGTTTAGTTTTAAGGTCGAAAACAACGCGGGTATTTTCCGGAGCTGGCCAAACGCGAATGCCGTCTATACTATTTGTACTTGCTGCTACAGCATTGCTTACAGTCAACAATGCTGTAGCTAAAAAAAGCCAAAACAAGGGTGATACTATATAAGACAACAAGCGCATAAATAACCTTTAATAATTTAAATTTTCAATCTTTTCTAATAATAGCTAACTCAATGTAACAACAAATAAACTAACAATATGCAGGTTTCACTTCGGTATTCGTTCTAATTGCAGTAAAACACCTTCACCTCGTATCGAGTTAGCTTGTAAGTCAATAATTCTTTGTTCATCTTGATAAACCATATTAATGATTATATCGGCATTAGCCAAGAGCCCAGCGCCTTTTTCTGGCCATTCAATAAAACAACAACAATTGTCAGAAAAATAATCGCGAATTCCCATGTATTCTAATTCTTCAGGATCACCCAAACGATACAGGTCAAAATGATAAACTTGCCAAGGTGGTAATTCATATGGTTCAACTAAAGTATAAGTCGGGCTTTTCACGTTTCCTTTATGCCCCATGCCACGCACAAAACCTCTCGTTAGTGTAGTTTTCCCTGCTCCCAAGTCACCATTTAAAAAAACCACTAAAGATTGCTGTGCTTGTTTCTGCTGCATTTGCCATTTCAACACTTTAGCTAAGTTTGCGCCAATGGCAATTGTCGCAGTTTCATCTGCCAAGTGATATTCTAACTGTTTCATTTAATCTCAAAATATATTATTAAGCTTTACATTTTATAGTAAGGGTTAGTTCACTAATTTTTGCAAAGGCGCAAATAAGTCACTAGCCAACATGCCACGTTGACCATGATTATTAGCAATAATATCACCTGCAGCGCCATGAATATAGACAGCTAAGCAAGTAGCTGCAAAATGGTCATTCACCTGTAAAGCTAATGCAGCAACAATACCAGAAAGTACATCCCCCATCCCCCCTGATGCCATACCCGCATTTCCCGTGCTATTGATTACGACTTGCTGACCATCTGAAATCAAACTGCCAGCACCTTTTAATATACAAATCCCGCCATATTTTTTAGCAATATTACGTGCTGCACTGAAACGATCAGCTTCAATACTTGCAACATCGCAGTCTAGCAAATTCGCCGCTTCTTTCGGATGTGGTGTTAAAATCCAACGAGAACAAAAGTGTTTTGTTTGTGATTCTTTTGTTTGTGAGTTTTTTTGCGAAAGTAAGGTTAAGCCGTCAGCATCAATCACTAACCATTTCTCTTTGTTTTCTATCACATCAGATATCACTAAATTAAAAAGATCTTTTGACCAATCTCTTTGACCTAACCCCGGTCCGAGTAATATTACTTTTGCTTTTTTCATCACTGTAGAATCGGTGAGTTGTTGAACCTCACTAGGCGCTAACATTAATTCTGGTCGACCATTAATAATCAAAGCTTGATTTTTTTGATGGCAGCATACAGAAACTAGCGCAGCTCCACACCTTAGCGCTGCTTCACTCGCTAAACGAATAGCCCCCGGCATACCTCTTCCGCCGCCTACCGCCAACACCTGACCAATACTTCCCTTGTGGCTAGTTTTCAATCGCTCTTGTAATGGGCTAACACCATTAAACAATGGATAATTTTGTTGATAAACCACATGGCTCGGGACTAGCTGTGTAAAAACTTTACCTAAGCCGATATCCGCCAAGACTAACTCACCTACAAAATTAGCGGCTTGCCCTGTGAGCAAGCCTTGCTTATAAACGATAAAAGTCACAGTTACATCCGCAATAACGGCATTACTTTCGCTAACAAACCCTGTTGTGGCACATAAGCCTGAAGGAATATCTACACTTATTACTTTGGCTTTGTGTTCATTTATTGCAGAAACTAACTTCTGCATTGGAGCATTCAAAGCACCTCGAAAGCCAATACCAAAAAGCGCATCAACGATGACATCGCCTGAAAAGTCATTAATGTACTCTATTAAATTTTGAGTTAAAACAGAACTAATACGAATACTAACGCCAGCATCAAGCATAGCTTGATAGGCAATTAAAGCATCCCCTTTAATATCGACAATATCACAAGTTATCAACACGCTAACCTGCATATTCGCTAAATGCGCAAGACGTGCAACAATAAAACCGTCACCGCCATTATTACCTTTACCTGATAATACAAGAATACTTTTAGATTTCGGCCAACGTTGCTGTAACACAACAAAAGCAGCGGTTCCTGCTCGCTCCATGAGTTCATACATGGCTAATTTTTGGCTTTGCGCAGCAAGGGCTTCATGCTCTAAAACTTGTTGGGCACTATAAGCGCTATGCCAGTTATGTTTTGCGCTTTGTTGTTGTGATAAACTCATCAATAATTTACACCTAGTTCACTTGTAATTTACTAGCATCGGTTATCTCACTTAAAAATGACAGACTCAACAACTAATAATCATTCTATTAACTATCCTCAATTGGTTAAAAAAATCAAGTGCTGGGGTAAAGAATTAGGCTTTTCTCAACTTGGTATTACCGATATTGACTTATCGCAACATGAACAAGCACTCGAAAAATGGCTAGCAAATAATTATCACGGCAATATGGATTATATGGCTCGTCACGGTTTAATGCGCGCGCGTCCAGCCGAATTAGAACCCGGAACAGTTAGAGCGATTAGTGTTCGATTAGATTACTTACCCACTAAAGCCAAATGTGCTCAAATTTTAAAAGCTAAAGATCATGCTTACATTAGTCGGTACGCTTTAGGGCGAGATTATCACAAACTGATGCGTAAGCGCTTGCAACAGCTTGGCAAAAAAATTACTGAATATTGTGAAGAGTTCAATTTCCGTCCCTTTGTTGATTCTGCGCCGATATTAGAACGCCCTTTAGCCGAGAAAGCAGGTTTAGGTTGGGTAGGAAAACATAGTTTATTACTCAACAAAGAAGCAGGGTCATGGTTTTTTCTTGGTGAGTTACTCATTGACATTCCATTACCCGTAACTTCAACCGAAACTAAAAAGACAGAAGCAGCAGTTAATGACTGTGGTAATTGCGTTGCTTGTATAAAAATATGCCCAACCAAAGCGATTGTTGAACCATATGTCGTTGATGCTCGGCGCTGTATTTCTTACTTCACCATTGAATCACCAGACCCTATTCCACTTGAATTAAGACCGTTAATGGGAAATAGAATTTATGGCTGTGATGATTGCCAACTTATTTGCCCTTGGAATAAATACGCTAAGTTAAGTTTAGAGAGCGATTTTCAAGCCCGACACCAACTCGATGAAATAACACTTTTAACGCTTTTTTCTTGGAATGAAGCTTATTTTTTAGAAACATTTCAAGGCTCTCCCATACGTAGAATAGGCTTTCAAAGTTGGCAACGGAATATTGCTGTGGCATTAGGAAATTCCCCTTGGGATGAAAATATTACTGCCGCGTTAGAGGCTAAACTAACGGTTGCCTCAGAATTAGTTACTGAACATATTCAATGGGCTATAGCACAGCAAACTTTGAAGAACCCGCTAAATATATCGCATAATGAAGGTAACAACTCAAGTATCAGACTCAATGCTCGGTTGATTCGCTCAGTAGAAAAAGGCTTACCTAGAGATGCATAACGCACCTTAGCTTGAGTTAAGGTTATATAGTCTCTGCATATTCATCAATTTCATTTAAGGCTATTCGGGTATCTTTTAGTAAAGCATTAACCTTCTTTAAGTGACTAGGAATTTCACTGCCACTTAATAGTTTTGACCATTTAACACACAAAAATTGCAACTCTTGTGCTGAAAGTATTTTTGCATTTAATGCTAATATCGAAATAGATAATTTTGCCTCTTCACTATTTTTTGCCTTTATCGCTTCAATTAACGTATCAAGTTGCTGATGATTTTCTTGAGTGTAGTCATCAAGCATAAACAAAGCTAATTCAACTGTTCCTTGATGTTGTACATATTGAGAAAAGTCGAATGCGGCTTCATTACCTACATAAGAGCTATTTTCAGTAAACACTTGGGCAACTTCGGTAATAACAAATTCATCTAAACACTCTGAATTGTCAGTTTTCACTTTTAGTGCATGATCATCACTTGTAGCATTACTTTGCGCGCTTTCTACCCGTTGAGTTTTCTTTAACCATGGCTCTAATGCTTCAATTAGTTCGGCTAATGTACTTTCTTTAGCGAGTTTACCAATAAACCAATTTTCAAAATATGAGCTCTCGGTGTGAGGAATACCATCCGTTAAACTAAGTACACCAATATTTACCATCGGTTTACTCGTCATTTCAAGTAAAGCGGTGCCTGAAAACTCAGTAATAAGTAAGCTGTATTGACCTGTTTTCCAACGTGCTAGTTGCTCACCTTCATGAGAAACTACCAGCACCTGTAACCCAAGCCATTGTAATAACCGTTGTAAATTTTGATGTTGCTGTGGAGATTTAACAGCAAGAAGTAGAGGTAATTCAATAGCTGCGCATTGATTAGCAACAAAATGTTCACAAGGGATAATTTGATTATTCAATTCTTTGCTTGCTAAAAGTTGGATAATATTATGTAAGAAAGTCTCTTTACAAAAAATATTCTCTGCTTGGGAATAAAAGCCAAAATGCTTATAATCAAGCTCTTTTGATTGAAGTATCATTAATTTTGGTTTCAATGATTGAGGTAAACCATTAATTTGTTTTGTGACCGAGTCAAGGTGATTTGATGCCATATCACTAGAGAGCACCAAAAAATCAAGCTTCCGACGATGAAGGTGCTTTGCGGTAACTTGCTGTTTAAAGCTATCTATTCGCACTAATTGTTCAAATTTCCCTTTCGCAGATAACACTGCATTTTCAATCAATTCAGCTAATACTGTATTCGCTGATAGTAACATAACATTGGTATTCTCTAGAATAACCTTATCTGCATCATCTGTAGATTTAGCAATGGCTAGTGGTAATTCAAAGTTAAGCTGATAACCATCATCAACAAGTTGTGCCACAATATTTTCACCGTGTTGCTTATCAAACATGATATTAAATACTTCAATTAAGGGCGATGTAGCAACATCTGACGATGACGTATCAGTCAGTTGTGTAATTAAACTCGGCAACGTATCTGTTGATTGGGTTTTTACTTTAGCAGAGAAGCGAACTAATTGTTGGCCTGTATTTTTATCTTGCAACTGCAGCTGCAAATGTAGTTGAGTCGCTTTACAATTAGTTAAGGATATATCTATAAATAAACTGATTAATTGTTGGAATAAACGAAAATCTATCTTAGCTTCTCTTAGCAGCTGTTCATCGCAGCTCATAAACAACTGATTATCATACTTTTGTTGTTCTTGTTGTTTATTAAATAAAATAGCATGCATTTCATCAACCAAGTTTATATCACTAAGTTTTAACACCGATTTATCTAGCTTCATCTCTAATGCTAAATGAAACTGTGCTAATTGTTGATACAAGAAAGTTAACTGTTTTGATACACTAGGCCCTTCATTCTTACATGATGTTTTTTGATTAAAACAAGCTACCTGATGCCGTTGTATTATCGGTAAAACTGTTTTCTCTAATAGCTGATAACAAAGTAATTGTTCATTGAGATACCCAGCCATTTTCTCTTTCGAATCTAACTGTTGTTGTTCATTATCTTTTGTTAATTGTTCTAGGTTTTGTTTTAGCTGCACCAGTATTTTCTGATTTGATTGATATTGTTCTGATAGTTCTTGAAACTCATTTTCATTATGCTGTGGCTTAGCTAAACTTTGCACAATATTCATTATCTCTTGAGATTCAACACAATTGGCAACAACGCTTTCTTCTTGTGCTTGCAAGGAGTTTTTAATTAATTCAACACTTTGCTGTGCTGAAGTTTTAATTTGTTCACGCAATCGCCACAGTAAGTAGAAAAAAAACATCAATGAGATGCTGATAGCAACAAGTAAAGTAGCGGTAATTATTTTAGGAGGCAATTGAATATCAAGCTTGCTTAATAACTCATTAATAATACCCTTTCCGCTCGCTTGAGTAACTTTGTAAGGAGACAATAATAACTGTTTAACATCCCGTTGTTGAGCTTTTAAATCGAGCTGATACTTTTGAGCTAAACGAATATAGCCTTGCCATTTTGCTAAGGCTCTTTGTTCTGTTAATACTATCTTCTCAAAAGCATCAAATTGCTGATTAACATCAACCATAGCTTTGATTTTTCCATCTCTGGATAATTGCCTATGTTGTGAAAAGATTTGCTCTACTTTCAAACGCAGTAACTCAAAATTTGCTACGGGAGTATGCATACTCAACTGCTCAAAACCTAATAAAACGTCTGCGAGTAAAGATTTTAAATGTTGTAATTTATTTAGTTGCTGTACAGATTTTGCGTAAGTATTGGCTCTACTATAATTAACCCTACCACTGGCTTGATCTGCTTTTAGCTGTTTATGAAGTGCTTTTTGACTACTAAGTTTATTATCGATAATAGGTGAGATTGAAACTAACATCAGTTGCAATTGAATAATGCTACTTTGCTTTAATTGTTGATTGCGGGTGTGACTATCTTGAATGCGGGATACAATATCTTCGGCTAACTTACTCTCGTTTAACCATTGCTGAAAAAGTTGTCCATTTGAACTATTCTGTTCTAATAACTGGCGGTTAATTGTAATTAATTCAGCATGAAGTTTAACAAAGCTTTCTGCATTGGTTTCAATAAGTAGATCTGCAATTAATTTTTCTGCTTTATTTAACGACTGAACTTTCTTTAACTCTTGAGTTAGTGGAATTAACTGAGTTTCAACAAGGGCACTATTTTGGATGTTATTTTGATAAAATAAAACTGAGGTTAGTCCGACCATAACAATAATTGTTAGCATTAACGCCACAATATTAGGAATAAACTGTTGATAAAAAGGAGCTAGTTCAATATGTTTATTTTGTTGAATTGGTGCTGCTTCATTTTCAGATTGGTCTGCAAACTCATCAGTATTACTCATAACTATTATTTTTATTCTAAAGTATTTATTGCCTTAGTTTATACCAAACAATAAGAAGAATAATAGACTCATAAACATAAACGTTAAATTAGCATTTTTTAAGAACTCATAAGTATGATTTATGGTATTTTCTGTCGAAATAATGAAAGCTGAATAACACTCGATAGTCATTTTATTAAAATTTATATCGAGTGTTGGTTGAAATTTTGTTTAACAGGAATAGATTAAAGTTTTTATGCACACTGCTATTTAAATTGAGAAACTAAACTCTTTTGATCATTTAGCCTAGTTAATAAATTTTCACTTAGTGATACAGCCTCTTTGCCGTGCTCTTCACTTTCTGAAGACATATCACTGATGGAAACGATGTTTTGGTTCACTTGCTCTGTTACTACAGACTGCTCTTCAACCGAAGTAGCTATTTGGGAGCTAATATTGGCTAATTCTTCAATTTCAGTATTTATTTGGTTCAAGGACTGACCTGTTTTTTCTGCAAGTTGCACACAATTTTCAGACAACTGATTACCTTTCTCCATTGCTCGAGTTGCTAAAGTCGATTCAGACTGAAGTTGCCCTAAGAGTTTGCTAATTTCTTCTGTTGATTGTTGCGATCTCATTGCTAATGCTCTGACTTCTTCAGCAACAACAGCAAAGCCACGCCCTTGCTCTCCTGCCCTAGCGGCTTCAATAGCTGCATTCAAAGCTAAAAGGTTAGTTTGATCAGCAATGCTGCTAATTTCATTTGAAACAGTTTCAATTGATTTTGTCCCATTGATTAAACGAGTAATACAGCTATCAACTTCTGTTAATTGTTGGGATAATTCAGAGATTGCGCCAATGGTAGTAGAAACTACTTCTTGGCTATTGGAACTCAAATCTAACCCTTGCTGCGCAGCTTGAGATGCTTGTACAACAACTTGTGCTATTTCTTGTACTGTTGCAGACATTTGAGTAATAGCCGTTGCAACCTGGTCTGTTTCACTTTTTTGTGTGCTTAAAATATTCGCAACATCTCCCCCTCTTCTGGCTGACTGTTGAGCTGTGTCGGTAATACTTTCAGAATCATCACTTACTCGACCAACAATTGCTCTAAGCTCAGCTTGTTTCATTTGAATCGCTAGACTAATAGCACCAATATCATCATTATTTCCTGAATATAAGTACCCCATTAACGGACTGTCATAAACTGATTTAGCCTCACTAACAACTTGCTGGTATTTTTTACGCCAAAAACTAAATAACATAGTTCCAGCTAATGAGACCAATAACATGGGAATACTAATGAAATAATTTGCATTAGGTGCAATCATTGAGCTTACAGACAACACTACAAGGAGGATTAATATCAATTGTGTCCATAAAGTGATGTCAGTTTGATACTTTAAAACTGCTGGTGCTTTATCCGCAACGAGTTGTGGGTAAATTTTATTCGCTCTATCAATGACTTTTCGATCGGGAAAAGTACGAACAGATTGATACTCATAAACCTTGCCTGCATCGTCTTTAATAGGCGTTACAAAAGCATTCACCCAATAATAATCACCATTTTTACATCTATTCTTAACCGGTCCCATCCAAGAGTTTCCAGATTGAATAGTTGACCATAAATCTTTAAAAGCGGCTTTTGGCATATCAGGGTGGCGAACGATGTTGTGTGGATTTCCCTCCAATTCTTCTAGTGAAAAACCTGCGATATCACAAAAGTTTTTATTTGCATATTTTATGTTGCTGTTCACATCTGTAGTTGAAAGTAAAATTTCAGATTGATCAAATAGTTGTTCTTTACTCATTATTATTGGCCTTAATTTTTCTCATTTGAAAACTCAAAATTACGACCCTGTAATGTTTGACTGTTATTTACTATTATCTAATTTAACTCAATAAATCATAAATACAAACAAAAACACAAATACAAACAACAATAATTGGCAACATTAACAGCAAATTAACCTTTGAAGCGCTTAATTTATATGGTTGTGAAATTACTAAGAATAGAAAACGTTTAAATAACTATCACTCTATGCAGAGGAACACTGATACAAAAAACAATGTAAATATTAACTTTTTTAATAGGTCGACTAAAACTATAAGGAGAGTTTTTTATGCTATTTTCTGCTTAATTTTTATTCAACCTTGGTCGATAACCTGAACATAACTTAATCACATAGAGTAACGTTATGAGTATTGCTACCTTAGAATTAACCCAGCAGCAGAGTTATCGACAGGCATCAGCTCAAAGTCGAAAAATAACTATACTGACGCCTGCGAAAATTGAACAGTATCAACAAAACAAAAACCTGTCTACATTGGCATTATCAAACAATGTAATTCATTCAAATGCTAATCAAAAAACATCTTCGCATGCTAAAATTGAGGATGCCACCTATGAAAAACCAAAAGATGTAAAGCTTCAATTAATGATTCTCGTATTAGAAAGGTTTTTTGGGCATTCAATAGACATTAGTGACTTTAGCCTTAACCCGAGTGAGAAAGAAATTAGCAGTGATATGTCATCAGTAATTGATGTATCTTCAACTACGAGTAGCACGTTAATTGAACTTGACGGTCAATCATTTCAACAAGATGATTTGCTATCAGTTGAGATATGGCAAAGCCATGAACAAAATTTAAACTATCAAGTACAAGGGAAATTCAATGTTAACGGACAAAAGTTAACATTGAACTATAGCTTGTCTTTATCTAGCAAAAGCATCAGTTACAGTAAAATTGAAATGTCTGCCGCTGCATTGAAAGATCCACTTCTAGTACAGTTTGGCGAGCAAGGATTAGGAGATATTAAAGGACAGAAAGACTTTGCTATTAATCAAGATAATGTCTTAGATGAGCTACCTATTTTTTCAGGCGACGTTGGCTATTTAGTTTATGACCGAAACAATAATCAACAGGCAGATGATGGCAGTGAATTATTCGGCCCTAAAACAGGGCAAGGCTTTGTTGAGCTGGCACAGTTAGACAGTAATAAGAATGGGTTTATTGACGTTGAAGATCAGCACTTTGATCAACTCTATTTATGGCAACCAAGTGATGGTAACAACCCGACTGAACAATGGTTATCGTTGAAGGATGCAAAAATACAAGTAATTAGCCTATCAGCCATCAATACGCCTTTTGATTTTTATGATCAACAAGGAAACATTCAAGCACAATTGCGTCAGTCTAGTTTTGCGATAGACGAGAGTGGGTTGGGACGTGGCGTACATCAAGTTGATGTACGCATTTAAGATAGATATAAGCTTATACCTTAAAGAAGTGCTCTTGGTAAACTTTCAATTCGGCGATAGATTCGCGAATATCATCTAAGGCTAAGTGTGCCCCTGTTTTGACAACTTTATCCAACACTTCAGGTTTCCACCTGCGAGCAAGCTCTTTCACTGTGCTTACATCTAAGTTTCGGTAATGAAAATAATCTTCAAAATCAGGCATGTATTTATTAATGAAACGTCTATCTTGCCCAATACTATTACCGCACATAGGTGAAACACCTTGAGGCACATATTGCTGAACAAAAGTTATTGTTTTAGCTGTTGCATCTGCCAAACTGACATCACTATTTCTACAACGTTGAGTTAAACCTGATTTACCATGGTGTTCAATACACCAATCACTCATATTATCTAAAACACCATCTGATTGACTAATAGCAAAAACAGGTCCTTCAGCTAAAATATTTAGGTGGCTATCCGTAATGATAGTGGCTATTTCTAATACTACATCAATTTCTGGCTCTAACCCTGTCATCTCTAAATCAAGCCAAATCAAATTGGTATCATTACACGTCATAAACATCCCTTAAAAATTGCACAAGTAATTATTTGCGTATACCCGTATAATAGCTGACAAATAACTAGGATAAAACAAAATGATCAATTCTTGTGGCTAAGAAAAAACTAACCAAAGGCCAGCAACGGCAAATTAAAGCTAACCACGATAAAAAGTTACGCTCAAAAGTAGGCTCAAGTACTAATAAAGTACAATGGCAAGATGATGATCTAGGCTCCACTCAACATGGTACCGTTATTAGTCGCTTTGGCCAACATGCCGATGTTGAAAGTGACGAAGGTATCATATATCGCTGTAATCTTCGTCGTTCTATAAGCTCTTTAGTCTGTGGCGACAAAGTACTTTGGCGTTTAGGCAAAGAGACTCAGCATAGCATTCGCGGCATTATTGAAGCAGCTCATGAACGAGACTCTGTGCTAAGTCGTCCTGATGTGTATGATGGCGTAAAGCCCATTGCTGCAAATATCAGCCAAATATTGATTGTCTCTTCATTGTTACCTGCTTTTAATGGCGATATTATTGATCGCTATTTAGTTGCCGCCGAACAAACAGGTATCACGCCAGTCATCGTATTAAATAAAACTGACTTACTTAGCGAATTAAGCCAAGTCGAACAAGATGAAATTGAGCAGCAATTACAAATTTACCGAACAATTGGCTATCAAGTGCTTTATGGCAGCAGTCAAACTAATGAAGGTATTAGTGATATAAAAGCACAACTGAGCCAACATACCAGTATTTTTGTTGGTCAATCTGGGGTTGGAAAGTCAACCTTAGTAAATGCTTTAATGCCTGAGCTTGGTTTAGTCACCAAAGAAGTTTCTCTAAATTCTGGCTTAGGTCAACACACAACAACAGTAGCCCGCTTGTATCATTTCGACGATGGTGGCGACCTAATTGATTCTCCTGGCATTCGAGAGTTTGGCTTGTGGCATTTAACGCCAGAGCAAGTATTTAATGGTTTTAGAGAGTTTGAACAATTCCAAGGATTATGTAAATTCAGGGATTGCAAACATCAAAATGACCCAGGTTGTGCATTAATTTCAGCAACCGATCAAGAAATTCATCCTAAACGTCTCGCTAGCTTTCAACGAATAATAGCAAGCTTAGGCGAAAATAAATTAACTTCACGATTTAATGATTAGTAATTAATATCGTAAATAAAGGGAAAACACGTGTCTTCACAGAACAAATCTTCAACTACGGTTTCACAAAATAATAAGCTAAGCGACAGAATTAAAATTGCTTTGCAGTACGCTATGCCTAAACATGCAATTTCTCGTTTGGTAGGTAAACTTGCCGCAGCAAAATTGGGCTGGCTAACGACCAAATTAATTGATGTTTTTATCAAGGCATACGATATCAACATGAGTGAAGCAAAATTAAAAAATGCGAGTGACTTTTCAACTTTTAATGATTTTTTCACTCGTGAGTTAGAAGAAGGCGCTCGCACTATTGATCAAGATGCTGACACCTTATGCTACCCCGTTGATGGCGCAATTTCTCAACAAGGTGATATTATTGAAGGCAAGCTTATTCAAGCGAAAGGTTTTGATTACAGCCTTACTTCGCTATTAGGTGGTGACGCAAGAACCGCAGCACCTTTTCAAAAAGGTAAATTCTCTTGTATTTATTTAGCGCCAAAAGATTACCATAGAATTCATATGCCCATGGCTGCGACTTTACGCGAAATGATTTACGTACCTGGAGAATTATTTTCAGTTAACCCGTTAACCGCCAATAATGTTCCAGATTTGTTTGCCCGCAATGAACGTGTCGTCACTATTTTTGATACCGACCGTGGTGCATTAGCCATGGTTCTTGTTGGAGCGACTATTGTTGCGAGTATTGAAACAACTTGGGCTGGCACTATTACACCTCCTGCTGGTAAAGATATTTTTAGATGGCAATACCCCGCAACAGGTGTTGATGCCATTACTTTCAAAAAAGGTGACGAGATGGGACGCTTTAAACTAGGCTCTACCGTCGTTAGCGCCTTTGCTCCTAATATGGTTGAATTTGCGCCTGATGCCCAATCAGAAACAGTCACGAGATTAGGCGAACTTTATGCAAGCTTAGTCAATTCAAACGACGAATAAATTAATAGTTGCTCATTAATTCAACAAAGGATAGGATGAGAGCACAAGAGTTACGATTATGTTCGTAACTCAAGACAAAATTTTAAAGAAAAATACTATTTGGGACAAAATAAATGGCACGTGATAAATCAGCAGTAAAGCCAACAGAAGCGGAGTTATCCTTACTCAATATTCTTTGGCAGATGGGTCCAGCTACCGTTAGACAGATACACGAAGTTGTTAGTGCAACACAAACAACGGGTTACACTACTGTATTAAAAATACTACAAATAATGCATGAAAAATCATTAGTTATCCGCGACGAAACTAATCGTGCTCATGTTTATGCTGCCGCAAATAGCGAAATGCATACTCAATCATCTTTAATTAAAGATTTAATCAGCAAAGCGTTTGGTGGTTCAACTTCTAAATTAGTTATGCGTGCAATTGATGAATCAACTTCTGCTGAAGATATTAATGATATTCGACAATTACTGAATTCTTTAGAAAAGTAAACGCTGAGTAAAGCGCTCTTTAAAGACAAAAAACTTAAAGGTAGATAACTAAAATAAAACAATGCTAGAAAATTTATTCAATAGCCCATTTATAACCAGCTTAGCACTCACCTTATTGCACTTTTTGTGGCAAGGTCTGCTGGTGGCTACTGTATTAAAATCAGCATTGCTTCTTTTTGATAATAACAGAGCTCAATTAAGATATGCTTTGTCTGCATTGGCTATGTTGGTTAATTTATTATTGCCCATCATTACTTTTATTATTGTTTACCGAGCTGAACTTACATCAGCAAATTCATTTGCTAGCTCATTAGCGTTAAGTGATTTCATACAAGAGTTAAAGCAACCTGATGCACTTTTTAGTTATAAAGAATTAACCGAATTACTCCCTTCATTACTGCCTTATATTTCTGTTTTATGGCTAACAACAATCACCTTGTTATCAGGTAAATTATTAATAGAAATATCTACTGTTAATAAGCTTACCCAGCAAGGTACTCTTCCACCAAGTGATAAATTGCAAACACGGTTTGATGAATTGGTTGAGCAAATCCATTTAAGAATAACACCTAGATTATTAATTTCATTGAAAGTGGAAGTTCCTATGGCAATTGGTTGGCTTAAGCCGGTGGTTTTATTGCCTGCCAACATGATCAGCGGTTTAAACAACGCACAGCTTGAAATGTTAATTTTACATGAGCTTGCCCATATTCGTCGTCATGATTACTTAGTAAACTTTTTGCAAACGCTTATTGAAATATTATTATTCTTTCATCCAGCAGTATTGTGGGTTTCTAAGCAAATGCGAAACGAACGTGAATATTGTAGTGACGACATTGCAGTACAACACTGTGGCGATGCAGTAGCCTACGCTCACACGTTAGCAGACACCGCGTCTTTATGTACTAAAGCACATAATCACACGATACCTGACATGGCAATGGCAGCATCGGGCGGTGACTTAAAACAACGAGTGATTCGCTTAGTTGACCATCACTGCGCTCCAAAAAATAATATTAGTAAATGGTTTGCCAGTGCCACTATTATTTTTTCGGTATTGTTACTTTCAAGCAAACAGTTGCTGACCATGCCATTACTTGATATTTGGCATAATGAAAATCCATGGAAGCAGCCAAAACCAGTCTTAAATGATGTCGCAAGTAATATTGAAAATAACCAAGTGAACAGTTATACACTTAATAAGACCCTCCCAAATAGTTCAATAGCACAGCAACTATTATCGCCAAAAGATCTAGCATCTCAAAACAAGGATCTGACATCACAAAATCTATTTGCTAACAAAGCTCAATCGGTTGATGAAGAAATGTTTTCTTCAATATCTAAAGAAACTGAACTGAAAAAAACACCTGAATTAAAAATGGATCAAAAAAGCCAATCGGCTTTTAATAATCCGCAATATATCGCCAATGAAACAGTCGAATTTAATGCGAAATTAGATAATTTGTCTTCAAATGCTTTAAGCAAACCTAAAGAGAATATTGACAAAAATGTTGCTAGTAAGTCTTTAATGGTTAAAGAGGCGTTTGAGCGGACTAATTCAGATAATCCCTACCAGCAAGAACTGATACAGCTAGCTGCTTTACAAAAAACTAAAACACCCGTAAATGAAAATTTCAAAAATAACACCAGCAGTTCTCAACATAGCGCTTTACTGGAAAAGCCATCAAACACTATTCAACTTAATAGTAAAAGTTTTAAAGATAATACCCTAGCTAATGTGATTGTTGAAAAATCTACAACCATTGAAAGATCAATTAACACATTCACTGACGTTAATTCTCTTAAAGAAAAGGAAGTGCCTCTCGCAACGCCTATTTGGCACAATGCAAAGCAATTAGAATCTGCCGATCCTGTTTACCCAAGTGTTGCGAAGCGTAAAGGGATTGAAATTGAAGTGAAAGTAGACTTTACTATAGATATAGACGGTCAAATAAAAGACATTCATTTTGCACAACAAAATAAAATCAACTACTTTAAAAGCTCTATTCGTTCTGCTATTAAAAAGTGGCGTTTTCTACCAGCCAAGGTTAATGATAAGCCAGTAGAAAGCCAAATGTCTAAAGTATTTGCTTTCAGCTTACAGAGCTAGCCTCGTTTTTTATTAAATTCTCCTTTGCGTTTTTCCATAGTCTGTAACCACTTTTCTTGCTGTTCTACCGTTAAAACATTAAAAACAGCATGCTTCGATTTTGCTCGAGTTAACGCCATTTCTGCAAAAGTTTGCTGATACTCTGAATGCAAAGCAATGTATGCTTGCTCATCAAATTTTTCTGCTTGAAGTAATTGTTTTTCTGCTCCTTTAAATTGCTTCATAGAATCACGTAGTGTTCCACTTTGCTCTTTAGTATGCATTTTTATAGCTTTTATCGACGCTTGTTGCTCTTCAGATAACGAAAGTAATTTAATCATTTGCTTTATCATCTTCTTTTCACTGTGGCCTGCTCTTTTTTGATGGTGTTTAGGTGAATCAACTTCCATATCATTAGCTGATACTTTGGCATTAGCAATACTTGAAAAAGCCATTACTGCACACAAGGTTGAAACTGAAACTATCGTTTTCACTCGTTTGGTGATGTTCATTGGTAACTCCAATTGTTTTAAATAAATTAATTTCACAAAACTAAGTATAAATAGTTAAATGCAAAGAAACGCAAAGCCAATGTAAAGATTAAGTAAAGGTTGCAACATTAAGGCATAAGCCGATAATGAATAAGGTAAAATGAATTCATTCTAAAACACAACCAAGTAAAGTATTTGATTGAACACTTGGAATAAGATAAGAGCTTCACTTGAATAAAAAACAAATATTACTTATTGATGATGACCATGAATTAGCAGAGCTTTTAGTAGATTACTTAGCTCAACAAGGCTTTATCGTGCATTGTTGTTTTGACGGTCACTCTGGGCTAGAACAGGCATACAGTAATAAATTCGATCTAATTTTACTTGATGTTATGATGCCTAAATTAAATGGCTTTGAAGTTTTAAAGGCACTTGGTAAAGAACATAAAACGCCAGTTTTAATGTTAACCGCCAAAGGCGATAATGATGATAAAGTGCGTGGTTTAGAGTTAGGCGCTGATGATTACCTTGCTAAACCTTTTCATCACCAAGAGCTATTAGCCCGCATTAACGCCATATTGCGTCGTATTAATATAGTTAACCAGCAAAATCAGCAAGCTTTTCATCAAGAAAATTCAGTTTTACGTATTAATAATATTAAACTAAACCATGCGACTAGAGCTGTTTCTTGTCATGAAAATCTCATTGAAGTAACGGGTACTGAATATCAAATTTTAACTTTATTAATAGAGCATCACGGTCAAATTATTACAAAAGATACTATTTCGGAACAAGTATTAGGTCGAAAACTTAGCCCATTTGATCGAAGTATTGATGTGCATATTGGTAATATTAGACGTAAATTTTTACCGTTTTGTGCCATTGAAAAAATAAAAACTGTTCGTGGTGCGGGTTATCTATTCTTAACCGGTGAGGAGAGCTAAAGTGTCTATTGCAAGATTTTCTGCAAAAATAAAAACATTATTATCCTCATTTACAATCAAACTCTTTGTATGGTTTTGGCTTATTGCCATCGCTTCCATTGTAAGTACACGCTTTATTTCAGAACAACTATCAAATGAATCTCTGAGCAAAGTCGTTAGCCAAAAACCTAATTACGAAGAGCTACGTCAACTACAAAGAACGTCTAAGCGTATAGAACGTAGTAAAGTAAAAAACGTTGAGGAATTATTAACAATAGAACAAAAAAAGCACACTCGGATGCCTTTTAATATCTGGTTAAAAAGCACTAATAGTAATGCAAAAGTTATTAGCTTATCCCCACTACCGCCAAAACTTCATCGAACACTAGCTAACTATCTGAACGAAAAGGTATTTACTCAGCCAAAAACCAGTGTTTTTTCTCATTCACAGCTAATTGGCCCCACTATAATTCAAATAAACAAGAAACCTTATCAACTTTTTATTTCTCAAAGATTGCATAAACGAAATATTGGTCAGATAGTACAATCACTCCCCTACTGGGCTCGTATTGCTATTCCGGCAATAATAAGCTTCATACTTTGTTTACTGCTTGCCCATTCTTTTAGCAAGCCTGTACGCCTTATTAAGAAAGCTGCAACTAAGTTAGGTCAAGGAAATTTTGACTCTCGTGTCGAAGGAGTAAACCAACTTAGCGGAGAACTAGGACAACTAGCAACCAGTTTTAATAAGATGGCTGAGCAGTTACAGCAGAATCAAAGTGCACAACGACGATTATTAGGAGACGTATCTCATGAACTTCGCTCACCTATGACAAGACTGCAAATGGCGCTAGGCTTAGCACAAGAAAAGTCAACAACAGAGCAAGCACGTGAGCAATATTTACATCGTTGCCAGACAGAAATTGTTCGCTTAGATCAAATGATAGAAGATGTTCTCGTGTTATCACGCTTAGAAAATACACTGCAAACATCTGAATCTCAGCAAATTAATCTCAAAGGATTAGTACAAAACATCATTAACGACGAACAATTTGTTGCCGATGAAAAATCTATCAAAATCGAAATGAAACATGCCGACGATATTTGTATATTCGCGGATCAAAAGTTACTCGCAAGCGCTATCAGTAACGTATTAACTAATGCGGTAAAATATAGCCCAGAAAAAAGCATTATTCACGTAGATTTAACTAAGACTAAAAGTGAAGTCAGCTTAATTATTTGTGACAGTGGCAATGGCGTTCCCGAACAAGCATTATCACAACTTTTTACTCCTTTTTACCGAGTAAACCTTGCTAGAGATCGTCAGACAGGAGGCACAGGTTTAGGGTTGGCGATAGCCAAACAAGCAATTCTTGCTCATCAGGGTAAAATTTTTGCTAAAAATAATCCAGCTAAAGGATTATCTGTTATTATTCAAATTCCTTATTTGTAAAAATTGCATGACTCACAGAGAAACATTCACGGATATGAACACTTCTACTTTTATTAAAAATAATCCTATTACTTCCAATAAATTGTTAAAAATAATTTTTGCTATTTTTATTAGTCTTTATTTGATTGTTTGGGCTATTTCATCTCCGCTTAGTAAGCACTTTATTAAGCCGATATTGCTTGAACAAGGACTAGCGTTTTCTGGTGATACTAGCATTCGATATAACCCGTTTCTAAGCCAATTAACTGTGAGTGACTTGACCTTATATCAAGATCAACAAGGTAAACAAGAAACCGTTTTATCTATCGACACACTAGCTGTTCGTTTAACCCTATTCCGCTTACTGTTTGATAAAATAGTAATAAGTAAATTTGAGCTAAAAGGTGCTTATCTTAAGATTGAAAAAACGCCAACTCAACTAATTATAGCCGGTGTAGACATAAATAAAGGCAGCACCGATAACAATCAAGATCAGCCTGCGGAAACTGAATCAAAACCCTTTGCATATCAACTAATACTGCCTAAATTAGAGCTAAACAGAGTTAGCATCGATATTGACAACAATAACAAACCTCACAATATCAACATCAAAGAGCTGCTAATTAACCAATTAAAAGCAGATCAACAGTCGCAACAAGCAAATCTAAGCTTACAAAGTGCTATTGACAAAACATCTGTAGAATTGAACGCTGATGCTGATTTTGAGCAAGGGCAAGGTGAAATCAATAGCGAGTTATCAATCACTAACTACCCAATTAAGAAACTACAACGTTACGTAGAGCAATTATCAGATCTTAGTGGTTCACTTTCATTCAATAGCAAACAACAGGTAACAATATCTCCCGAGCAATTTAAATTACACATATCCCAAGCTAAGCTCAGTAATGATGACCTTATTGTTGGGTATCAACAGCAGTATTTCAATCTAGAAAAACTAGAAAATACTATCAGTGATTTAAAACTAACATTGAGCCAAGGAGAAATAACTGAGCTGAGTGGTACAAGTCAATTGACCTTGAATAAAGCTGATGTGCACCATGAAAAACCAAGCCAAAAACTCGCTTATTTTGAGCAGTTAGCATTAAAAGATATAAGTTTTCATTTTATCGATGATCCCCAAGTAAAAATATCTAGCCTTGTTATGGATGATATTTACGGGTCAAAAAATGAAGATACTGAACACCCAGCTTTGGTAACACTAAAACAATTTAATATCAGCGATATTTTAGTCAGTGGAACACAACTTTCAATTAATAAAATCATCCTAGATAGCTTACAAAGTAATGTGATTATAGATAAAGAAAAAGCACTTGCTAACTTAGTAACCCTACCAGTAACTAAAGCTGAAAAAGAAGAAATTGAAGACATCTCCAAAGAAATAAATAAAGAAATAACTCCTAGTAAAACAGACTTTATTATTTCGTTAAATGACTTTTCACTCACAAACGACAATCAAGTAACCGTATTAAATAACAGTGTAGAACCCATCAAAACACGGAAATTATTTATCGATACCTTACATTTAGGTGCAATTAGTAATGCACCTAGCAAGCAAGATCAACAAACGCCATTTGAATTAATAGGCCGAAGTAATAAATATGCCCATTTTGATTTTAAAGGATTTACTAAACCTTTTGCTAAACAACCAACACATCATCTGCAAGGTTTTTTAAAAGAACTTTCATTGCCCGCTATTTCTCGTTATATGAAACAAGCAATGCAAATGGAGCTAAAAAGCGGCCAACTCAATACCGATATAGACGTTACTTTAACAGGCGAGGAGCTTGATGGTAATGTGGTTATCCTTTTACACGGCTTGGAGACTGCTATTGCTGATAGTGACGAAGCAGGCGCTTTAATCGACCAAGGTGCTTTACCGTTTAATATGGCGTTAGGCATGCTTAAAGATAGCAGTGGGGATGTAGAGCTTGATGTGCCATTGTCTGGCTCAACCTCTGACCCTTCATTTGGCATGAGCAGTATAATAACGTTAATCACCCAAAAAGCCATTTGGATGGCAACGCAAGACTACTTAATGACAACATTTGTGCCTTACGCAAATATTGTTTCTGTAGCGATGACAGTAGGTGAATTTGCCTTAAAACTTCGCTTTGATGACTTGATTTATCAAAGTAAACAAATAGAACCAAATGAAGCACAACAAGCTTATTTGAAAGCCTTTATAGCCCTCATGCAAGACAAAGAAGATACCCGAGTAAATATCTGTGCTATCAGCACACCTGCTGATATTAACCTAAATGCAGGGAGCAAAGTAACGGATAAAGAACATATTCGCCAACTTAAAGATATTGCAGAGCAGCGAGAAGATGCATTTAAAGATTATATGATCAAGCAGGGTAATATCGCTTCATCAAGGTTATTATTATGCGCACCTAAAATAGACAGTAGCGAAGATGCTAAACCTCGTATAGAACTGTCAGTTTAATTGCTTATTTATTCTTAACAAGACTAAGGAAGTGCCGTGAAAGCAATGGATAAACAAGATAATTTTGTCTACCTCACCTTTGCATTAGTATTGTTACTATTAGGCACCGCCATGGCGCAGCAGTTTTTTGACCCTTCTATACAAAGAGTCATGCAATCAACCACAGTTATTACTTTGTTAGTAGCGGTATGGGGCGTGGAGTCTAAAAACTTTTTGTTGCGAAAAAGTTTTATATTTCCACTTGCGATTTTAACTATATCCATATTGTCCAACAAACTTAATAATGCTGGTTTTGATCGGTTCTACTTACTATTATTATTAAGTTTTTTTATTTTTACCGCATTTAAAACAGCAAAACAGGTGTTATTTACTGGTAAAATAGATGGTAACAAAATACTTGGCGCTATCTGCCTATATTTGCTACTAGGGCTGATTTGGGCTGTAATATTCACACTATTACAACTTGATTTTCCAGACTCATTTCAAACAATGCAGCATAATGAGCAATGGTTTATGCTTTTCCCTGATTTTTTATACTTCTCTTTTGTCACCATGACGACCTTAGGCTTTGGTGATATTTCTCCAACCCTACCAGTGGCTCGATTTCTAGTTTATTTGGAAGCTATAGTGGGGCAATTTTATATGGCTATTTTAGTCGCTAGCCTTGTTGGCTCTAGAATGGCCTCTTTATCAAATAAAGTTAAGCCAGATAAAAAATAAATTATTCGACGCTTTTGATTATCTCACGCATCAAAGCAATACTCACTTATCTTCTAACAGCTCAGCTAAAGAGGCCATTTGTTCTGTTAATAAAGCTATTTGTTGCTCTAACTCAGTAACTCTCTGAGTCAGCGGGTTTTGATGTTCCAAAGGGGCAATGTCTGCTTTAGTTCCACTAGATGTAGCCAAACTAATTTCATCAATATCTGATAGTAAGTGTACATAGCGAGATTCACGCTTACCGGGTTCTCGTTCGAGTTTTTTCACTAATGTTTGACCATTTAAGTCTTGTAATTGATTTAAAGTGCTTTCAACTTCGCTAACATCTATAAAATCAGCGAGACGATTAGTACGGGTTCTTAATTCACCCGGAGTTTGTGGCCCTCTTAGGAGTAATACGCAAATAATTGCTCTTTGCTGTGACGTAAACTTTAAACTACCAAATTCAGTATCACAAAATCGATGAAAATATTTATTTACCCGGGTAGAAGCTTTTTGATCTACCATCAATTGGTTCATGAGAACTAATTCATCTACTAAGTTTTGCACGTCACCTTCGATAAGTGACATGACTGGCTCACGGTTACTTTTTTGATTACAGCCAGTAGTAATGCCGTTTAAAGAGAGTGGATACTGTTCTGGTGTTGTGGTTTCTTTTTCAAGCATTACACCAATAATGCGGCATTGCTCTGCGGATAGTGTGATCATATTGAAGGCATCCTAATTAAATCTCTACCGATGTTATACCAAGCAATTTTCATTATTACTATGTAAACATGTCTAATTGCTCATAAAAAAACCATAACTAAGTTATGGCTTTGATATGAATAATATTAGTTAGACAGCTATTCTATATTCGCAATCTGCTCACGCATCTGTTCAATCAACACTTTAAGCTCTACTGCACTTGCGGTCACATCAGTATTGATTGATTTTGAGCCAAGTGTATTTGCTTCACGATTAAACTCTTGCATCATAAAGTCTAAACGACGGCCTTGAGCGCCACCTTTGTTTAAGATTTTTTGAGTCTCACTAACATGGCTATTTAGTCTATCTAATTCTTCTGCCACATCCATTTTTTGCGCCAGCAAAACTAACTCTTGTTCAACACGAGTGGAGTCTAAATCAATACTGGCATCGGTGAATTTGTCAATGATACGTTTACGTTGCCACTCAATGACTTCAGGCATAAATATTTGTACTTTATTAGCTTCAAGAGTAATGGCTTCTAGGCGTTGTTCAATCATAGCTTTAAGGTTCTCACCTTCACTGGCACGAGCGATAATAAAATCTTTTAGAGCAATATCAAAACCTGCAAGCAATTCTGCTTGAATAACAGAAATATCAGCTTCAGCCGCTTCCATAACACCAGGCCAACGCATAACTTCTAATGGGTTTACTTGACTATTTAAGGTCTGCTCATTTACCCAGTTAGCATGTTGAATTAGTTGCAAAGCTAACTTTTCATTGATAGATACTTCACTTTTCGCTGCTGGGTTTGCATTAAAACGTAAATTACACTCAACTTTACCGCGGTTTAGTTGCTTGCGAAAACGTTCTCTTAATAGTGGCTCTATGCCTCTAAACTGTTCAGGTAAGCGAAAATAGGTCTCTAAAAAGCGCTGGTTAACTGAACGGATTTCCCAAACGGCGTTACCCCAATCACCTTTTACTTCATGGCGAGAAAAAGCAGTCATACTGTGGATCATATTTTATACCTGAGTATTTTTTGTTAAAGGTAAGTATCTAAAATGCAGCTAATATCTCTCTAAGTCGAGCTATTAGTTAGTCCAATTGGTACAGGTTAATATCTGCAATGATCACTTTTGCATGTGATTTTTGATACTCGCAATAACGTAATTATGCCTGTTTATTTAACCCCTGCCAATGGGCTTTTATCTTATCAGCAACTCTAAATGCGTTGGCATAAATAGTAAAGGTATAAGGTACACTGCCACCTGTTGGCATAAATGAGCCGTCGGTCACATAAAGGTTATCTACTTCGTGAGCTTGGCAATTTTTATTGAGTACTGAAGTTTTAGGATCATTACCAAAGCGACAACCTCCAGCCATTAAGTTAGTTGATGGCGACCCACTTACCGAAGAAGAGATATTTTTTGCCCCTAGGGCGCTAAGTAATTTTTCTGCTTTTTTAGAGAGGTATTCACCAACGGCTAAATCATGGTCATGATAGCCTATACGTACTTTGGCCACAGGGTCGCCCCATTGGTCTGTCACTTTTTCATCTAATCTAACAAAGCAATCATCGGTGGGTAGCCAGTCATTGAATACTTCAAAACGAAGGGTTTTATAACTAGTAAACTCATGCTTTAAGGCTTGCTTTAGTTGTTCACCCCAAACTAAATTTTCATTGTCATTTTCATCATATTGCCATTGATGGCCTCTGGCTCTAGCGATAGGGTTTTGATGAAAAAGAAAATCTATGGTGCCGCCTTTGGCACCACCATTTTGACTAATACCGCTATTTTTAGTGGTAAAACTATCAGCAAAGTCTTTATCGTTTATTTGATACCAGTCTTGCAAAGCGCGATTAATAAAAGGGCCTACTTGTTTTAACTCACTCACTTTATCTTTGCTTAGCTCAGAAAAAATAAAGTCACCTTGCCCAGTGCCGCCGCCGCTAAAAAGTAAGTTTTTACCTACTTGTCCACTGTTATTCGCTAGTCCATTAGGGAATTTTTCTCCCTTCGATGCCAGTAATAATCGCGAGGTTTCAACTGCCTGGCAAGCAACCACATATATTTTAGCGCTAACTCGCTGTTTCCGACCTACCTGATCGTAATAGTGCACACCAATAATTTCACCTTGCTTATCAGTCGCAATTTTATACACTTTTGAATTAGGCTTAATCGTACAGTTACCTGTTGCAACGGCATGATTAAGTAATGCTGCGCGTCCACTGCCTTTTGCCCCAGATGCACAGCCATAACTACTGCAATAACCGGAATATTCACAACTGCGTCTGCCCATGGCAGGCTCAGATAAAATAGCACGAGGAACTGGTATCGAGTGATAACCAATGTTACTGGCAGCTGTATCTATCCATGAAGACATGGGTAGTTCAGCAATAGGCGGGTAAGGGAAATCCGTTGAGCGAGGCTCTTGATGGGGATGGTTTACCACTCGCCCTGACACGCCTACTTCTTTTTCCACCACGGCGTAGTAGGGCTCAAGCTCTTCATAGCTAATGGGCCAGTCAGCAACATTAGCACCTTCAATTGCACCAAATTCAGATTTTAAGCGGAAATCTATCGGCTTTAGTCGGTGAAAATAACCACTCATAAAATTGGAAGAGCCACCAACTACATTACCATTCCACCAACTCCAACCTGACTCACTTGTTGGTTCACCTTGCCAAAACGGTTTACCGCCTTCGTCTTGATATTCTTCTTCAATTACATGTTGCTCATTCTCAAGCTTAGGGTTGTAAGCATCATGAATGCTGATGGTTAACTCATCTTTGAAGAATTCTTTTTCTGTTAACCAAGGACCCTTCTCCAAAACTAATACCTTCGCGCCGGCTTGTGCCATACGGTAGGCGATAGGGGAAGCACCAGCACCGCTGCCTATGATACAAATATCAAAGCTCATTATTTATTTCCTGAGGATCTAAGCATGTTAGTTTTATTATGTTAGCGCGCGGTGGTAATTCAAAGTAGCGTTGTCCTTTTTCTGGCAATGGAAAACCTGACTTATGTTCAAGCCATTGCCAGCCTATACCTTTCGTGTTTCCCCCATAAGACGGAGGGGCGAGCATGGCTTGAAGAATATAGCCTAGAAGCGTGTTAAGCCAATTACTTCCTGCTCTAGATTGGCTTATTCCTTTAAGCAGTGATTCCTTTTCATCAAAAGTTAATGCGACAAAGGCTTTATTTTTCTCACTGTTTGCATAACCATTAAGCCAACCAACCCCTTTAAGAATAAAATCTTTTTCATCTTGCTCTGTCGGTTGTACTGTCATAACTTGATGTAAGTAGGCCAAGGCGTTTATTTCTTCTGCGCTTGGCCCTGTTGGTGATGCTGGCAGTAATTGCTTAAGTGTTGCGTCAAGCGTTAACCAAGGATCGGTTTTAGTTAACTGCACCAGTGACTCTTGTTCCACAGCACCTAATGTAAATGATGGTAAAGCGGCAATTGTTCCCATGCCAGTAGCTGACTTTAAAAACGTACGGCGAGAAAGTTGCTTTTCTTTGAAAAAAGCAGGCGTTTGATAATTTTTATCAAAAAAAGATTTTATCGATAACAAAGGTATTATTCCTCGGTATCTTGCTGGGTATCATTAACTACATTAAAGATAACTCGATTAGTTTCTTTAGACCATTTTTTAAGAAAAGCTAACCAATTAGCTCTCGAGTAGTTATCTCCCGTTAATAGTTCTGCGGTATCTTTTGATAACAGCATTTTACCACTAGCACTAGAAACATACATATGAGGATAACCTAACACTGGTGGCAACGCTTTCATAAAGTCTTCATTTTCATTGCTATCGCTAACGTTAATCTTAAGTAATACATAGTTAGCGTGTAATGCTTGGTAAACATCAGGATTGTTACTTAAAAAGGTGTCCATTTTATGACACCAACTACACCAGTTACCACCAATCTCAATAAGTACTTGTCGATTAGTTTCTTTTGCTAACGCAAGCGCAGCAACGGCATCTTTAAAGGGATCTCGTTGATCATCATAAATCTTGCTGTATTTAGGTAAATCAATACCATCTTCTGCCATCGCTGGGGATATAAATACCGCTAATAATATAATAACTAATATAGTTAATAAGATTTTCATTTCATTCCAACTTTAACTGTTAAAGGTGTTTGCGAATATTGCAGATATAACATACTAAATAATCAGACCTAGTTTCAGTTAACTATATTTCAAATTACTTCGCACTGCATTATAATAGCCCGCATATTTAATCGATTTTTTATTTTAGGAATACATCATGCGTCCAAGCGGCAGAACATTAGGACAAATTCGTCCTGTAACCATCACTCGTCAATTTACCACTCATGCAGAAGGTTCGGTATTAATTGAGTTTGGTGATACAAAAGTTATTTGTACTGCCTCGGTAGATGAAGGTGTACCACGTTTTTTAAAAGGCCAAGGTAAAGGCTGGGTAACGGCAGAATACGGCATGTTACCTCGCTCTACTCACACTCGTATGCGCCGTGAAGCAGCCTCTGGTAAACAAAGTGGTCGTACATTAGAGATATCTCGTTTAATCGCCCGCGCTTTACGTGGTGCTGTTGATTTAAAAGCTTTAGGTGAAAATACAATTTCAGTTGATTGTGATGTTATTCAAGCTGATGGTGGCACTCGTACAGCTTCTATTACAGGTGCTTGCGTTGCACTTGTTGATGCGCTGAACTATATGCGTGCAAAAGATATTATTAAAACTAATCCACTTAAACACATGATTGCTGCTGTATCTGTAGGCGTTTACAAAGGTGAACCTGTATCTGATTTAGATTACGCTGAAGATTCTAATGCAGAAACAGATATGAACGTTGTAATGACAGACACAGGTAAATTAATTGAAGTACAAGGTACTGCCGAAGAAGAGCCGTTTAGCTTTGAAGAGATGCAAGCGATGTTAGACCTTGCTAAAAACAGTATCAATGAATTGTTTGAGTTACAAAAAGCGGCATTGATTTAAACAAGGAGAGTTGCATGAAAGATTATCAACGCGAATTTATTGAATTTGCACTAGAAAAACAAGTCTTACGTTTTGGTGAATTTACTTTAAAGTCTGGTCGTACAAGTCCATATTTCTTTAATGCGGGTTTATTTAAAACCGGTGGCGATTTAGCACGTTTAGGTCGTTTTTATGCCGCAGCATTAGTTGATGCGAATATTGATTTTGACCTAGTATTTGGACCTGCCTATAAAGGCATTCCTATTGCAACCACTACTACTGTGGCTTTATTTGATCATCACAACCTAGATGTGCCTTATTGCTTTAACCGTAAAGAAGCAAAAACTCATGGTGAAGGTGGTTCATTAGTCGGTGCTGAACTTAACGGTAAAATAATGTTAGTTGATGATGTAATTACCGCAGGCACAGCCATTCGTGAATCAATGGAAATCATTAAGGCTCATAATGCTGAGCTTTCGGGAGTTCTAATTGCACTTGATCGCCAAGAAAAAGGTCAAGGCGAACTTTCTGCGATTCAAGAAGTTGAGCGTGATTTTGACACTCAAGTTATATCAATTGTTAAATTAGCTGATGTTGTTACTTTCTTAAAAGAAAAAATAGCTGAACAACCTGAATTAGCTGACAGCTTGGCAAGTATTAATAAATACCGTCAGGATTATGGAATTTAGTAGTTGGGCACATTAAAATTGCTCAATATCACAATTTTATAGTCGATATTTACTTGTAGGTTGAAATATGCTTCAACCTACAAGTTTCTAAGCCGTCAGTTCAAATTGATGACTAGCAGGCTTTTCATAAGCCATAGTGATATCTAAATAGAAGTTTTCAATTCTACCCGCTCTTTGCAGTACTTCATCACTTTGAGTCAGTTTTCCATTGGCTGAGAAGGTTTTTTCTTGTGCCTCTAGCGTTTGATTAATTAGCGTATCAAAATCCCTGCTACTATCTTGTTTATCTCTATCGCTATTTAAAGTAACTTTAGTGTTTAGTTGATCTGACTTGTTCGTTTTTTCTTGAGAAAGATCACTACCTTGCAAAGTTAACAATTCAGACTGTGCTTGTAAAATAATTTGCGCAGCGCTAGCGGCAACTCGTGCATCTTGTGCCGAAGGATTGGCTGGGGCTAATGCTGCTGCATGCACTTTTTGCATTTTAGCAATAGTTGCTATTGGATCACCTTTAACGCGAGACAAGTCCACAGAAACTTCTCCAGCAACAGCATATTTTTTACCATCAGGTCCTTGTTGATAAGAATATGAAGGAGCACCTGTAGTTGCACCACCAACTGAAGCATGAGCCCGTTCATGAGATCGTACTTCTTGATCTCTACTTTGTAGCTCATTAATTTTTTGTTCTTGGGCAAAAGCTTTTAATTCATCACTTTTTTCAGATGACTCTTGCTGATCAGATTCTTGTTGATCTGTTGATCGTGAAGGATCATCAGGATTTCGCTCATTATTTCTAGCTTGATCAGATATACTGCTATTTGCTTGTTCAGCTTTTTCTCGTAGGCTTGCAAAATCAAGATGTTCACTATTTTGAGCTGGTGTTCTACCGCGTTCTTTATCTGAGGCAACCCCCTTCTCGGCAGCTGATTGACTAGTTGCTGCTGGCTTGGTGATAATTTCTCGTTGGTGATTTTCACGACGCAAGCTTTCCGTATGCGGGTTAAGCACAGTAGGGATTGATAAATTTGGTGCTTGCGGGATTATATTCATAACAAAATTAAAACTCAACCAATGTTTAGCAGCTTACGCCGTCACATCAAGTAAGGTTCCTAAGCTGTCGTCAGCTGACTTAATAACTTCTGCTGATGCTCTAGCTTGATGTTCAGCAACCTTTAATTCAACTATTGACTGATTCAGATCAGGTATATCTTGCTCGTTACTCGCTGTTGCTTGATTTACCGCATCAACATCATCTGAAGCACTTGTGCTAGCAGCAATATCTGCCGCTGCTTGATCAGCCGCTTCAGTAGCTCTTTGAAAGCCTTGTACACCCGAATTAAATGCTGATTGAATTTCCATCAGACTTTCCTCACTTAACCATATACAGTTGCCTAATTATTAACCAAAAAGACAAAAAAGTAAAGTAAAAGCTACTTAGTTAAAGCTGCTCTTAGCCTTTGTTACAAGCCAATTAGAAAGCACATATTTAAAATCATCTGCATGAGAAATAAATGGTGCATGAGAAGCTTGTTTAAAAATATATTGTTCACTATTTTGAGCAAGTTCAGCTATTTTTTCTATTACAACCTTAGGCACCAAACTGTCAGCATCACCATACAAACGCAAAAATGGTTGTGTAATCGTTTTCAATCGCTTTCTATAGTCGCTATTCTCTAATAGCTTTAATGATTGATCAAGCGTAGCTTTACTTGGCATTTCATGCTGAAAAACTAACTGGCTAATTTGCTTTATATCCTGACGAATATGTGGGCTACCCATTGCTTGTATTTTTAAAAAACCACTAATCGTTTTTTTAGTATCAACCTTCAACTGTTGGTGAAAGGCGCCAAGAATTTTTGGCTTTATTCCCGGCCATAGTTCTTGATTATTATTCTCTTTTTCTGCTATCTCTTCAATAAACATAGGGGAGCTTGCCACAGTGACCAAACCCAGAACCTTTTCAGGATTTGATACAGCCATTTCAGTGGCAACTAAGCCTCCTAATGACCAACCTAAGTAAATTGCAGGTTGCGCTACAGTGCTAGTAATATACTGACAAATATTTGTTAGCGAATAAGGATGAATTTCTTTATCTACATTAGTACCAAAACCAGGTAAATCAATTGTGATAATGTTAAAAGTATCAAAAAAACTATCCGGTAAACTATCAATAAATGGCTGCCAAACAGCTGAATTTAATCCCCAACCATGAATCAATACTAAAGGAATTTTTTGACCTTTATTTGAAGGTTGTGATTTAGGAAAATTTGAAATATTGAGAGTTTCTGCCATGCTCATCTCTTAGGAAATAACTAAATGACTTCTATTTTACAAAATGGATGGTGACAATGGAATGGCAAACTAAAATTCAAGCGCTGTATAATAAGTTTATATTTTCACTAGCTCAATGTGATTTATGTGGTAATAGTTTATACCATGATGCTTTATCTGAGAATACTTTATGCAATAACACCGCACTCAAGCAAACTTTTATATGTTCACCCTGTTTTATTGATTTACCACTTTTTAAACAGTCAATAATACAAGGTGATTTACTTAATTGGCCTTCGGTAAACAAAGCATTACCTAATATACATTTCGACCATTTGTTTTGCCTTTCTCCATACTTACCTCCCTTTACCCAATGGTTGCCTCAGCTTAAATACCAAGGACGTTTTGAACTTGCTTCATTGTTTGCTAATTTACTTGCCCTACAGTGGAAAACACAAGGTTTATCAAAAATAATATCATCTGCTGATCTTGTTCTCAGTGTGCCACTACATATTAGTAAGTGGCAAATTCGAGGTTATAACCAAGCACATTTACTCGCAAAACCTTTCGCTCAATACTTACAGTTACCTTATGATGAGAATGCTTTAATTCGTACAAAAAAAAATGAAAGTCAAGTAGGACAAACAGGTAATCAAAGACGAAATAATTTAGCTAACGCTTTCACCTTAGCTAAAGAATTACCAAGTAACACCAAACACGTTATTCTAATAGATGATGTACTAACTACAGGCAGTACAGCCAGTGAAATCAGCAAATTATTAAAATGCATTGGTGTTCAAAAAGTTACCATAGCAACTATTTGCTTAACTTTACCTAATGCAAAAGGTTAGCCTAAATTGACCAAACTAGTTCACTGACGCATTAAAGGTTTTTGCAAAAAACAAACTATTCGCCAATATTTTTGCACTACCCAACCAATAACCACGAAAAGCTAAAACGTCTGCGCTTGCAATAACACGCCCTTTACCATAGTTATGAGCAACAATTGCTGCATTATGAGCCAAGCGATTAACTAAGTTTTTATCAGTATAACCACTTAACAATGGCTCGGCATTGTACTTAGCCAAGGTAACAAAAGGCTGCTGCCCTGCATCCATAATTAGGGTGCTGTTTCTAAATAGAGGTAAGCTTTTATCGGTGTAACCAAAAGCTAACGGGTGTGAAATATCGAGCTCTGTACCAAATATAGCACCTGCAATTCGCTTTCTAGCACTGAGCTTTTCCTTATCTTGGTAACTTAATTGTTCGCTATCAAATAACTGGTCGATTTGTTTTTTATCAGCAAAATCGGCTGACAATATATCTTGTTTGGCTAACCATTTGGCACCGCGTTTTTGAGCAAAAACAACACCACCTTGTTTAAGCCATCTTTTTAGTTGGCTAATGTTGCTATCTGAAAGCACTTTATAATCACCATTAACCAAAATCAAATGACTATAGTTTGATAAATCAATTTTAGCTAAACGAGAATGTTCAACAATGCTGACCGGTATTTGCAACGTTTCATCAAGATAATAGCGAATTTCACCAGCTTCATATTGAGAAATCCCTTTCCCCCCCAGTAGCAGTACCTTAGGTTGTTTTAATGGGCTAAATGAACGACTACCTAAATCTATACCTTGGCTTGTTAAGCCACTGTTGATAGTTACTAGTTCGATATTGGCTTTGCTTGCTAATTCAGCTAAATTTTCTCGCCAATGCTGAGCTGATTGTATGCCTGCAGGAATAACAATGGTGCCACTAGCAAAGGTTCTTTTTTTACCGTTCACTAGGCTAACAAAACCACCTGTTGCCACTTTAGCCTTGATTTCTTTATCTTGTAACTGATTTAATAATTTTGGTGCTAGGAAATGATGCCATTCAAATGCGTACGCATAATCAGTGCTGTTAGTACTAATTTTACTCGCACTGGTAAGATCATTTTTAGACCAAGGTTTTTTCACCAACTCTAGCCCCCAAGTACTATCAAGTGCCTGAAAATCAATATTCATTGCTAGTGGCATAGTCCAACCTGATACATCATAAAAAGTGTTGTCAGGAAAATCAGTTTCTTGGTTAAATAATGCTTGTACTAGTCGATATTGACTTTGCTCTAACGGGACATAATAACTCGTTTCTTTGGCGTAGCTTTTACCTTTATAACTAAAATCATCATTTAGAGGGTAAACATTAATTTGGTGCTGAGTTAATCTATCTAGTAAGGTATTTAAACGGTAAGCATCTTTGGGCTCACTAAGTAAATAACCATTGAAATCTTCTTTTTTTGCCAAATTAATGGCTTGCTGATAAAAATCCTTTCGATATCTTTTTAGTTCTTTGCGGTTTTTCCAAGCCCCTTCAATGGTTGAAAGCGACGTTAATACATGATTTTGAATACCGAACTCAAAGGTTAACAAACCATTAATAGTATCTTGTTGCATGCCGCGAGAACTGGCTTGTTCAAATAAAATACCAATACTGCCGTTAATATCAGGGTAAGTTGAGCCTTTACCATAGTAAAAATCATCAAAGTTCTCTTCGCTATAATATAATCGTTGTGCTTGATCTAGTGCTTTAACATGAAATTTTGCTAATTCTTTGGTTAACGTTACGTTTTGTTTGGGTGTTAATGGATTTGTTCTACTGACAATACCGGGTTGAAAGAAATAACTATTGTTAGCACCCATTTCATGATAATCACCCAATACGTGTGGTTGATATTGATGAAAGTATTTTAGCCTATGCTGACTCTCTTGCTGTGTTAACAACAACCAGTCTCGGTTTAGGTCAAACCAAAAATGATTAGTTCGGCCACTAACCCAACTTTGGTGATGTTCAACATGCTCAGCATCACTATTACTAACTGAACCACGATAAGTTGTTACCCAATTAACAAATCTGTCCATGCCATCAGGATTAATGCTTGGCTCTAACACAATAACTGTATTAGCTAACATGGTTTCAATTGCTTTTTCTTCACTCGCCGCTAAATAATAAGCCACTACCATCGCAGCATTAGCGCCACTGATTTCATCACCGTGAACACTGTACCCAAGCCATAGAACTAAAGGCTCATCAGATGTTTTTTGCTCTTTTGTTTGATAAGGAATATGTCGTTTGGCAAGAATACTATCTAAATTGGCTAGGTTTTCAGGGCTTGAAATAGTAACTAAAAATTGATCTCTCAATTGAGCCGTTCTGCCAATAGAAGTTAGTTTTAGACGTTTTGAGTTTTTAGCCAAAATATTAAAGTATTGTTTTAATTGATCATGTCTTAAATGACGCTCACCAATTTCAAAGCCCAATGTTGCACTTGGCAAAGGTATTTTCGAATTAAAGTTCACTTCTTTTGGTAAGTACTCTTGTACTGGCTGAGAAAATAAAGGCCAAGCAGTCATGAATAAAAAAAAGAAAGTAAAGGTGTTGCGAAATAACATAATAAATCCCAATTTGATGATCTAAGATAAAATAGCAAATAAAAGCATAAAAATCATTAGCACATCGTAAGATTGCGGAGTAAAATGTTCATACTTGAGTAAAACACTCAAGTATACTCAGATTTTTTATTGATCAAAAAAACTGTATTTTGAAGAGATTTGAGTATATATCCTGTTTTAAAATGAAGAAAACGAGAGAGTTACTGTATTATGATCACTATATCACCTACCGCCCAAGAGCATTTTATTAAACTGCTATCTCAACAAGCAGAGGGCACCCATATTCGCGTATTTGTAGTTAACCCTGGAACGGCTAAAGCTGAATGTGGTGTATCATATTGTCCTGCTGATGCGGTAGAAGCTGATGATTTGGAGTTACCTTTCGAAGGTTTTTCTGCCATGGTTGATGCTGACAGCAAAGGCTTTTTAGAAGAAGCAGAAATTGATTTTGTTACTGACCAAATGGGTTCTCAACTTACGCTTAAAGCACCAAATGCCAAATTACGTAAAGTGGCAGATGATGCCCCTTTATTTGAACGTGTTCACTACTTTTTACAAGCTGAAGTTAATCCTCAATTAGCAGGACATGGTGGCGAATGTACTTTAGTTGAAATCACCGATGACGGTTATGTAGTATTACAATTCGGTGGCGGCTGTAATGGTTGTAGTCAAATTGATGTAACAGTTAAAGATGGTATTGAAACGCAGCTAATCGATATTATGGGTGATGAAATTAAAGGCGTTAAAGATGTTACTGAACATGAGCGCGGTGATCATTCATATTACTAAAAAATAGCATTTATGAATAATTTGCTTGCTAAATTAGGTCAAGATCCAAAACGTAGTTTATCAATTTTCTTACGTGGTCTTGGCCTTTTTATTTTGGGATTATTCTTTATTGCTATTGGTTATTTTAATCACCATTTTTGGCAAATTGCGGGACTTATTACTATAACTTTTGCCTGTTTAATCGCTGCTTGGGGTTATCTAGGTATTTTTGCCAATCGTTGGTTTAATATCCTTAATAAACATAAGTTAAATAAACGTAAACCTAGTAATAAAAAATAACGACAATGATAACTCTCATTCAGAAATACTGGGTTCATCTTACTTTATTATTACTTAGTAGTATTGCGACATTATCGCTTTGGCCGGCCGCTTATTTGCCTAGTGTTCCCGGCACCGACAAAACTCACCATTTTATTGCTTACGCTGCACTTATACTTCCTACAGCATTAAAACAGCCTAAATACTATTTAGCTATTGTCGTTGGTTTTATTACTTTTAGTGGCGCGATTGAATTGATTCAGCCCTATGTTAATCGTTATGGCGAGTGGTTAGATATGGTAGCAAATACCTTAGGCCTTCTTTGCGGTTGGCTATTTGCAAAAGTAATGCTATATTTTTTTCAAAAAGAAGCTTAAGTTTGACACTTATCAAGTCATTTTAAAATTAAACAACTAGAATGTTCTTTCATCACTATACATGGCAAAACTAATGGAAACTGTTAAACATCACCCGAAACACCTTTGGCAAAAAATAATGGCCGTCATTGCCAATATAAGTTTTGCTTGTGCAGCAATTGGTGTAGTAATAACACTAATTTATGGAAACGATGTAACCAGGGAAATAAAAGCAGCAATGGGCGCTATTACGTTCATCTGTTTTGCCATTGGCATTGTACTAAAAACGATGGGCGGCACCAGCATTCCTAATTTAAAGCCTAAAAAAGATTGATTTGACTGAAAAACTCTCCAACTAACAAATTAAAATCAACACTATAGACTGATTCGCTTAACTTCAAAATGATAGTGCCACGCCAAGGTTCCTCCTCTAGCCACCATAAATAAAGAGAATGCCGCCCACAATGCATGGTTCCCCATTTCCTGCGGTAAAGAGTTTTGCAGTATCCACCATAACGGAAAGAAACAGGCAAAGGTGGCAATAATCATACTGTTACGCATCGCTTTTGCTTGCATCAAACCAATATACACGCCATCAAATAAATAACACCAACAAGAAATAACAGGCATTAACACCATCCACACTAAGTACTCTTTGGCAAAGTTGATAACACTTGGGATATCTGAAATAAGTGTTAATAAGAACTCACCTGATAAAGAAAAAATCATGGAATAAACAACAGCAAAAATACCGGTCCACAATAAAGCGATATTGACTGTACTTCGTAATTTTTCACTGTTTTTCTCACCATGAAATTTACCTACCATAGCTTCTGTCGCGTTAGCAATGCCATCTAAACCAAAGGATATCAGCAAAAGGAAGTTCATTAATATCGCATTGGCCGCCACCACATTGTCTCCTAATTTTGCGCCTTGAAAAGTAATAAAGATGAAACATATTTCTAAACATAATGTACGAATCAAAATATCACGATTCAACTTAAAGTAACTCAGTAAACTTGAGCGTTCTAGTAGTGAAGTTAATAATATTCTACCGCTATGCAGTAACGTTTTTATCGCTACTTTGTAACGCGCAAAGATAATACTTAACCCTATTAACAAGCCGCAATATTCGGCAATAAGCGTGGCGAATGCAACGCCTTGTACTTGCCAATGAAAGCCATAAACAAAGACAAGATCTAAAACCACATTAATTAAATTAGTAATAATCAACAGCCACATTACTGATTTGGTTTGATGATTTCCGATTAACCAGCCAATTATCACTAAATTGCCCAGCGACGCTGGAAATCCCCAAATACGAATTTCACTATATTGTCGAGCATAAAACTGTACTTGTTCAGAGCCTCCCGCCAAGTTAAGCGCAGTATTTATAAAGGGCGATTGTAAGAAAACAAAGACCAAACCTAAGGTAATAGCAACAGTTAGGCCTCGAAATAATACTAATAAGTTCTTATCAATATTATTTAGCCCAAACGCCTGCGCACTAAGACCCGTAGTAGACATACGGAGAAAGCCGCAAAGCCAAGTAACAGATGTAATAATCATGGCACCAATAGCGCTACCACCTAAAAAATAAGCGTGAGACAAATGACCAATTACCGCGGTATCAACTAAACCCAAAAGGGGCACAGTTATGTTTGAAAGGATCATAGGGAGAGCAAGTAACAATAATTGCTTATGTTGATCCAGATCGATAATTTTAAACAAGAAGTTTTCCTTATTGCTAGGCATTTCAATGAAAAGGCGTTATTTTAGACTATCGCTATTATAAGAGAAAACTCATGAGAATTAACCTTGTCGCCATTTTTTTATTTTTTTTCCATTCCACTAGTTTTGGCGCAGTCATCTTACAATATCACCATGTGAACGATACCACTCCCAAAAGTACCAGTATTACACCGGCACAATTTGAAGTGCACATGAAATATCTGCAAGAACATAGTTTCAATGTAGCGCCTTTATCACAAATAATAGACAAAATTAAAAAGCAGCAACCATTGAAAGATAAAACTGTTGCTATCACTTTTGATGACGCTTATATCGACGTATTAACCAACGCTAAACCTTTACTTGATCAATTTAACTACCCTTATACTATCTTCGTTAACCCTGGCGTTATCACTCGAAATGAAGAAAGAGCAAACTCTCATTATTTATCTTGGGCACAACTAAAAACTTTAGCGAACGATAACGTAATTATTGCCAATCATGGATTTGAACATGATTCTATGACTCGTGTAACTGACGGTTTAACGCAAGAACAGTGGTTAACTAAACAGACTGATCTATTATTAAAAGCTGAAGATATTATTAAAGATAAAACAGGTCAAAGTTGGCACTTTTATGCTTATCCTTATGGTGAATATAATCCTGCCATACAAAGCTGGGCTAAAGAGAACAACTTCGTCGCCTTTTCGCAACAATCCGGAGCCGTTGGTTTGCACACAGATTTAACAAGTGTGCCACGTTTTCCTGCTTCCATGCCTTACGATAAAATTTCAGGATTACGTGATAAGTTAAATTCACTTCCTTTTAACCTTCAATTACAAGGTGAAAATGCTGAAACTATTTTTGAATACCAACAAACGTCCAGTGTTACTTTTTCTATTGAAGCTGATGATTTTTATAAGTCGGGACTAAACTGTTATATCTCTGGTTTAGGAAAACAAAAAATACAATGGCAAGGTGATAGCAGTTTCACCATCAATTTTAGTGGTGATTTACCCATAGGGCGAGTACGCTGCAATTGTACTGCTGCAAGCATCAGTAAACCAGGACGTTATTATTGGTATTCAAAACCTTGGTTTATTTTGAAAGAAGGCGGCGAGTGGTATCACTTGTAACAAGAGCCTGTTGAGAGTAACGAGTTTATAGTTACGAAAAGAAGAGATTAGAGGAAGAGTTTACGCAACTCGCTACTTTCTTTGTTCATCACTTAGGTCGTAACTTACCTTAATACAATGCGATTATTTTCTGATAATCGCTTAATAGTTTATCACTATCTATACTCGGCACATTTCCCACTTCTTGCTTTGGTTTGAAAATGGCTGTTATTTTAGCATCAGGGTTAATCAATACTAACGAAGCACTGTGATCTACCAAATAGCCTTCTTCTTCACCTCTAATAGCATACATTAAGCCCATGTTACGTGAGAAAGGAAATAATTCATCATGCCCTGCCCTTAACGCGATAAATTCACGATTAAAATAAGCAATATATTGACTTAATTTTTCTTGTGTATCTCTTTGGGGATCAACACTGACCAATAATATTTGACTATTATTAGCGATGGTTTTTAAATCATCATAAATAAAACCTAAGTTCTGTAAAGTAGTAGGGCAAACATCCGGACAAGAAGTATAACCAAAGAAAACTAATGACCATTTACCTGTTAACTGCTCTTTGGTAAACGATTGACCATTGTGATCGGTTAACTCAAAAGGTTTAACTTCTCTAGGCTCTTGGTAATACAAGGCATGTTCTGGCGGAGTCTGCTTAGTAAGCTGCTGAAAAAACAAAGCTCCAAGGACTGCTGCAACAATTCCGCCCACATAGACAATATATTTTTTCATAAATGACTGTTTCAACTTATTGGCAATAAATAATGGTCTAGTAATAATATGATAAACAACAACATTAAATGAATGATTGAAAACTTAAACGTGTCCATAGCTGTATTTTCATCAGCATTAAATTTTAACTTCCATGCATACGCAAAAAAGATTAAATTCAGCACGACTGCGCCAATTAAATATAACCAATTGCTCATGCCAACCAAGTATGGCAGTAAACCAACAACGAACAGCAACACGGTATAAAATAATATTTGAGTTTTAGTGAAACTTACACCATGTGTTACCGGCAACATTGGGATATTCACTTTCGCGTAATCATTCTTACGATGAATAGCGAGCGCCCAAAAATGTGGTGGTGTCCAAGTAAAAACCAACAAAACTAATAAGAGTGCATGGGGATGAATTTCATTGGTCATCGCTGTCCAACCTAATAAAGGGGGAATCGCGCCAGCTAATCCGCCTATGGTAATGTTTTGTGGAGTCGCCCGCTTTAAATACATTGTATAAACAAAACTATAACCAACCAATCCTGCCAAGGTTAAATAAGCCGTTAACGGATTTACCAAAGCATAAAGTAAAACAAAGCCTAATAACGCAATAGAAACAGCAAAAACTATAGCGTTATTTGCCGTAATGCGACCTTCCGGTAATGGACGGTTATGGGTTCGCCCCATGATGGCATCAATCTTTTCATCGACAATATGATTAATTGCTGCGGCCGCAGAAGATAATAAACCTATCCCTAACATTGCAGGTAAAAATAATTGCCACGGTAAACCGCCAGGTACCGACAGGCTCATTCCCACTACAGCGGTCAATACTAATAACGCCACAACTCTTGGTTTAGTAATATCGTAGTAAGCACGCCACGTAGGAATATTCATAGTCACCATTTTTGTTTCATTAATTATTTCATCAGACATAATATTTCCTTTACTGTAATACCAATTCTATTAAATTTTTCGACGTAAACGATAAGTCAATCCAATAAGAGTCATCATTAAACAAGCTGCGAAAATGTTATGACCAACGGCAATAGATATAGGTAGTGAAAACCAGATATTAGATATACCGAGTATAACCTGGCAAACTAAAGCTAAGCCCACGAGCAGCGCTGATGATTTAAAAGTGCTCGTTTGAGCTTTGAGATAAATCATTAAAATAAGCCAAGCTAGGTATACTGTGGTAACAATCGCGCCAAAACGATGCATGACATGAATAGTGACACGTTCATCATGAGCTAAATGGCCAAATTCATAACTATCACGTTCAGGTGGCACCAAATCGAAAGAGTTTTCAAAATTCATTTGCTCTTGCCAACCTGACTGACAAATAGGTAATTCAACACAACTTAACGCAGCATAATTAGATGATGTCCAACCCCCTAAGGCTATTTGTCCTGTTAAAATCACGACACCTAACAATGCATAACGACCATATTTTTTCACTGAAAAATCACTACGGCTTATTCGGTTCGATCGTAAACGCAAATACAGTAAAAATAACAAACACAGTGTAGTGAACCCACCAAGCAAATGTCCCATCACCACTATCGGCATCAACTTCATGGTGACTGTCCACATACCTAACGCCGCTTGAAAAGTAACAATCGCTAAAATAAGTAGTGGCAAACGTAAAGGTGTACCTTGCTTACGGTTTTTAAAAGACAAAAAAGCAATGGCTAAAATCAGTAAACCTAAAGTACCAGCGAAATATCGATGAATCATTTCGTTCCAGGCTTTCTCTGGCTCAACTTGACGTTCAGGGTAAGCTAGTTCGGCTTTGGCTATTTGTTCTGCCGTTTCAGGCACGTCTATTAAACCATAACAGGTTGGCCAATCTGGGCAACCTAATCCCGCATGAGTCAATCGAGTATAAGCACCTAAAACAACAACTACGATCGCTAATAATATACTGATAAAAACTAATTTTTTAACAACATGGTTATGCTGAGAATACAAAGCTTGGTCATTCATATTAGCCAACCTTTGAGTATTTAAGTAGCTTCTTCATGTCAGCTAAAATTTGTTTGCCAAATTGTGGCAATCCTGCACTTCCGGCAGGAATTTGATGACTTAAAAACACATTACCAAGCGGATCAACAATTAAAACCTGTGGAGTGTTTATGTGCTCTTTTGCTTTGGCTGGCAATGCCATAAGTTGCCACTGGCTTTTTGAAACACGTTGAAGCTGTTCAGTTGACAGTTCATTTTGATATAAAGCAACTGGTGTTACTCTTGGCATTTCTTTACCTAAAGCAACATAGGTATTATGAACTGCTTCAAGTGTTTTCTGGCAATCCAAACCACAATCATTAGGCAGGTTATAAATAATTAACCACTGTTGTTCAAACTTTGTCTTATCGATGCCTAATTGCTCTAAGGTTAGTTCATTCGTTATTAACGTCCCCTTATTGGTGACTCCCGTAGCTAACCAATCACCATTTAAAGCAAATTTAGCTAATAAAATGGGCAAAACAAAAACAGCAATGACCAATAGTAAGATCCGACGGTTTTTATGTTGAATATTAGTTTGTGGGAGTGCTTTCTCTTGGACACTTTCTGGAACGATAGGAGCTTCATCTTGCATGGAATTCATACTACTTTGCCTTAATATTATTTTTATTATCTCTTTCTTTATCAAGAGTCTTTGCACCAAACTTCGCCCATAACATCAGCAATAGCCAAGCCAAGGCTAAACTAAACCATTGAAAAGCATAAGCACGATGCTTTTCAGGCGGCATAACGATAGGTTGCCAATTTTTTTCAAATCCTATTGTTTCATTTTTATCTAAATATACAACAAAGGGCAATAGCTTACGGTTGATTAATGTAGCAAATTTTTCTAATTCAATTTGCTGAACTCGTAATGGCCAACTTATTTCAGAAAACACTTGTTCCTGCAATAGGATACCCACTTCAATTAAACGAACATTGCCTTTGAATTTGTGCTGACCATCTAATGCTGATATTTGAGGTAGTTCATGCCTATTGATTGATCCTTGCACCCAACCTAGACTTACCAATACCTCATATGCCTCTGTTTCCACAACTTGATAAACACGATAACCCAAACGACCTTTGTTAACTTGGTTATCTAATAAAAATACTTGGTGTTTATTAAATGTACCTTCAATAGAAACAGGAAAGTCATTGATTTCAGCTAAAGTGTCATTGTCATTCGAAAGGGTTAATACTTGTTTCAATGATATTGGATTTTGAGCATTTAACCTCTCAATTTTCACTAATCGCTGTTCTTTTTCTAATGCCCTAGCACTTTGCCAAAAACCAAGCTTTACTAATGCTGAAAAAACTAGCACAGTACTAACTAGCCAAAGTAAGTTAAGCTTATTAAAATAATCGGGGCGCTTAGCTTCGAAATTCGAAGGAGCATTACTTGGCATTAAAAAGAAAATCCTTACTACAAGTTATTACTTAGGATATTGAATGTATGTTATTTAAAGCTGTTATTGTTTTACTATTACTATTTATGGTTTACAACCTATTTCGCGCCTTAATTATAATGAACAAAAAGCCCGTACCAGACCAGCCGCCTATGACTAAATATATCGGGCGTAGACTAATGGTTTCAGTCGCCATCATTGCTCTACTGATTTTAGGCTTATTAACTGGATTAATAACTCCAAATCCTAGACCTTTTTGATTGCCTAATTATTCATTACCTTCCCAGTTCTGTTACCCTTTTAGTGGATAATGGCGCAGATAATTCGCTTTATTTCAAAGAAAAGGCACGGAGTTGACGCTAGTCAATGAGTACCTTTGATGACGAAATTAAGCGAAGAATCCAGTCAGTAACCCTAAAGAATGTAGACGAAGACAAAGAGCATAACCCAAACTACATCGACAAAATGCCAATACCAACTTGCCGCCTGAAAAGCGAAATGATTGTTAGGTGTAAAATGTCCTTTTAAAACTCTAAAAAACATTACAATCAACATAATACAGCCCAAAGTTACATGCATACCATGAAACCCTGTGAGCATATAAAAAGTACTGCCGTAAATACCACTGGTTAAATACAACTGCATTTCTTCAGAATAACCATGCGCATATTCAAGTACTTGAAAGCACATGAAGGCCACACCTAAGATAATGGTGAGCCCTAACCATGCTTTTAATTGTGGACGCTTGTTTTGCTCTAAAGCAACATGGGCAAAGTGAGCCGTAATTGACGAGCTTAATAACAAGACTGTATTTAGTAACGGTAGGCCGTACCAGCCCATTCCTGTAGTTTCAGTGCCATCAGGAGTTTTCAACAAAGGCCAACTAGCTGTAAACTCTGGCCATAAAACAGCGGCTGTTTCCGCATTATTTCCTGCCCCACCTAACCAAGGAACGGCAAATGTTCTGGCATACAATAACGCGCCAAAAAATGCTGCAAAAAACATCACTTCTGAAAAAATAAACCAACTCATCCCTTGTCGAAATGATTGATCCATTTGATGACTATATTTACCTGACATTGATTCATTAATTACATTACTAAACCAACCAACGACCATATAAATAACTAGTGCAATACCGGCTAGTAATAAGTAACCACCAAAACCACTGACTTCATTCTTAATATCGGTTACATAATTTGCTGCACCAACAGCAATCATAAATAATGCCACAGCACCGACAATTGGCCAATGACTGTGTGATGGTACGTAATAACTTTCATATTCTTTTGTTGTCATTTTTATTTCCTCTATATCTTATAATAGCTATATTAGCTATAAGAGTTATAAGAGCTTTATGAGTCTACTTTGCTGCTAATATCATACAATGTGTACGACAATGTCAGCGTGTTGATCTCAGCAGGTAAATCAAGATCGACATAAAACTGCAAGCCCATTTCTACTTCTTCACCAGCTTTTAACGGCTGTTGTGTGAAACAGAAACATTCAATTTTTTGAAAATAGCCAGCGGCAAGACCAGGAGAAACCGAAGGTACGGCTTGTCCGATAATGTCTCGCTGTGATATGTTTTTTGCATAGAAATTAACAAATTTCATTTCACCTGGATGAACAGATATCTCATTCATTACTGGCTCAAACTCCCAAGGTATTCCCTTGGCCATTCGAGTAAGAAATTGCACTTTGATCATGCGTGAAGTATCAACACCATCAGCAGCATAAGCAACACCAGCAGTGTTAGTTTTACCATTCAAACCGGTGATATCGCAAAACACATCATATAAAGGTACAAGCGCAAAACCAAAACCAAACATGGCAAACACCACCAGCACTAACTTTTTAATCACTTTGCTATTGCTTGGTTTATTAGCCTCAATGCTTGTTTCTTGCTCTGTACCTTCGCTCATTTTTAGTCCTTTTCTTCATCAAGGGCTGGTGGTGTACTAAAGGTGTGATATGGCGCAGGGCTTGCCACTGTCCATTCTAAACCTTCTGCACCATCCCATGGTTTAGCTGGTGCTTTATCACCACCTTTAATACATTTGATCACTACAGCTAAGAAAATCAGCTGTGATAAACCAAAGGCAAAACCACCAATACTAACCCACTTGTTAAAGTCGGCAAATTGCAATGCATAATCAGGTATACGTCGAGGCATACCCGCTAAACCTAAAAAGTGCATTGGGAAGAATAATAAGTTTACTGAGATTAATGAACACCAAAAATGCCATTTTCCTAAGCTCTCGCTGTACATATGCCCTGTCCATTTAGGTAACCAATAATAAGCACCGGCATAGATAGAAAACAATGAGCCTGTTACTAACACATAATGAAAATGCGCTACAACAAAGTAAGTATCATGATATTGAAAATCAACAGGTGTTAGAGCCAACATTAATCCAGAGAAGCCACCAATGGTAAACAGAATTACAAAGGCTATTGAAAACAGCATTGGTATTTCAAAAGTCATTGAACCACGCCACATGGTTGCAACCCAGTTAAACACTTTAACGCCTGTTGGCACTGCAATTAACATGGTGCAATACATGAAGAACAGCTCACCAAATAACGGCATACCTGTTGTGAACATGTGATGTGCCCACACGATAAATGACAACAAGGCTATTGAAGCTGTTGCATACACCATCGAACTATAACCAAATAACTTTTTACGAGCAAAAGCAGGAATGATAGTAGAAACAATACCAAATGCAGGCAGAATCATAATATAAACTTCAGGATGACCAAAGAACCAGAAAATGTGTTGGAACATTACCGGGTCACCACCACCTGCGGCATCAAAGAAACTGGTACCAAAATAGGTATCAGTTAATAACATTGTCACTACGCCTGCTAACACGGGCATGACGGCAATCAACAGATATGCGGTTATAAAAAAGGTCCATACAAACAACGGCATTTTCATGTATGTCATGCCGGGGGCACGTAAATTCATAATGGTTACGACTATATTTATCGCGCCCATTATTGAAGAGATACCCATAATATGAACAGCAAAAACAAAAAATGCCGTACTACCGTTAGAGTAAGTTGTAGATAACGGTGCATAGAATGTCCAACCGAAATTTGGTGCGCCACTTTCCATAAAGAAAGAAGAAAGCAGAATGGCAAACGCAAAGGGTAGAATCCAGAAGCTCCAGTTATTCATGCGAGGTAAAGCCATGTCTGGAGCACCGATCATCATTGGTATCATCCAGTTAGCAAAACCCGTAAATGCTGGCATAATTGCACCAAACACCATGATCAAACCATGTACAGTCGTTAACTGATTAAAGAAGTCTGGCTCAACAATTTGTAAACCCGGCTGAAATAATTCAGCACGGATCACCATAGCGAGTGCACCACCCACCAATAGCATGATAAAAGAGAACCATAAATACAGTGTTCCTATATCTTTATGGTTTGTGGTATATAACCAACGTTTTATACCCGTCATTTTATGGTCATGATGATCATCATTGTGCGCGTCATCAAGCGATGTATCTATTGTATCTGTTGTCATGTTTTACTCCCCGCTTGCCGCATTAACATCTGAACTTTGAACTAAATCACCCGTATCATTACCCCAAGCATTACGCTCATATGTAACCACAGCAGCAATTTCTTTCAAACTTAATTGTTTACCAAATGGAGGCATCATGCCTTTACCATTTCGCACTAAAGCAATATGTTCTGCAACAGAACCTGTAGTCGCAACCACACTATCTTTAAGGGCAGGGAATGTTGGAGGCAAACCTAAACCAGTAGGTTGGTGACAAGCAGCACAATGAGCCATATATGTAGCCTCACCTAATTGCATAAGTTCTTCTTTTGACATTGATGCACTTAGCGAAGCTTTTTCTGCATCAGCAGCCGATGCCGTTAATGCATTCTGCTCATTAAGCCATGCCTCATAATCAGCGGCAGATTTAACTTCAACAACGATTGGCATAAAACCATGGTCTTTACCACAAAGCTCAGCACATTGACCACGATAAATCCCAGGCTCATCTACATTTGTCCAGGCTTCATTGATGAAACCAGGATTTCCATCTTGTTTAACGGCAAAGGCAGGTACCCACCAAGAATGAATAACATCATCTGAGGTAATTAAAAAACGAACCTTTTTGTTTGCAGGAATTACTAATGGTTTATCTACTTCAAGTAAATAGTTTTCATTTTTTTTCGCATTATTCCCTTCAAAAGTCCCATTTTGATTTTCATACTCTTCTCGCGGTGTAGAAAGCACTGAATAATATTCAATATTTTGATCAAAATATTTATAATGCCATTTCCACTGAGAACCAGTAACTTGAATAGTGACTTCAGAGTTATCATTATTTTCCATGTCAATCAATGTACTGGTTGCAGGAACGGCCATAGCGATAAGAATGACGATAGGAATTGCAGTCCAAAGTATCTCAACTTTAGTGCTTTCATGAAAATCGGCTGCTTTTGCACCTTTAGATTTTCGATGGAAGATCATTGACCAAAACATTGCGCCAAATACTACTACGCCAATTGCGGTACAAATGTAAAGTGCCAGCATATGTAGGTCATATACCTCTCTACTTACCGCTGTTACCCCTTTGGTCAGATTTAACTGTGTCTCTGCCCAAGCTGAACTAGAAAGTAAACTTGTAAAAAACAGCCACATTCCCATCAACCAACGTTGGTTACCTCTTCTCACTCAACCTCTCCTCTATCAATACCTGAAGGTTTCAAGATCAGCCTAATAGCTTCTCTTCTTTAAACAGGATATAAAAAATAGAAAACAGAAACACAGCAATGTACATCACAACTCATTGAACTGATTATCTGTTAATTTTATTATTATATTTTTATTAAATTAACTGACGTGAAATGGCCAACTCAAAACTACTTAGTAAGCAAAGGTTTAAGTTTAGGTATCGAATTAGCGCATTAACGTCTTTTTATTTTTATACAGCTTTTGTTAGTTATTTTTTGTTCGATTCCATTTCTAGAATCACCCAAAACTTGATCTAGGTCAAACAATAATTGTGACAAAAATCAAAAAAACATGAACACATTCAATAGAGTAACAGCTCTAAGATGGAGCTATCGCATGGTGGGTATAGGCTAAGAGGATTTTGACTATAAATAAAATGAATAACAACCACTGGTTACATAGCAACCAAATACAGGTTGTTTTTAATACAAAAAATAAAATTTGAATAAAAAAGAGGGGCAAATGAATAGATTGCCACTAAAAAAATTTAGCGGCACAACAAGTAAAAACAGAAACTACATCCAATTGCCATTACGTATAACGCCAACAGCAAGTCCTTCAATGTTGAACTCTTGGCATGTAAGATCTACCTTGATGGGTTTAAAGCTTTCATTTTCTGCATGTAAATAAACAACATTACCGTCGCGTTTAAATCGTTTTACCGTGACATCATTCTCGACTCTGGCAACAATAACTTGACCATTTTGAACATCAGTAGTTTGATGCACAGCCAGCAAGTCACCATCTAAAATACCAATATCTTTCATGCTTTCGCCATTTACTCTTAGCAAGTAATCTGCGGCAGGGTGAAATAAATTACCGTTCATTTGATAATGATCTTCAACATGTTCTTGCGCTAATATAGGCTCACCTGCAGCAACTCGACCAATAAGTGGCAAGCCTTCTTCTTCAATAAACTGCTCTGCTAAACGTATACCACGCGAAGTGCCTGGTAACATTTCAATATAACCTTTTTTTGCCAAAGCCTTTAAATGTTCTTCTGCAGCATTCGCTGACTTAAAACCAAAAAATGCTGCTATCTCGGCTCGAGTTGGCGGCATTCCTGTGTTTTGGATGTTCTCTTTAATAAGGTCAAATATTTGCTGTTGACGGTTTGTTAATGGTTTTAATTCATTTATTGCTGACATAGCTTTTCCTTTCTAGGTAAAGTCCTGTATTTATTTACAACTGTTAGTATATACAGCCCCTAGGTAAACGCAAGAGTTTTGCTACAACGAATCAGCCAAATTGAATGTACAAAACAAATCCACAGCTCAAAGGTTAACATCTCGGTTGTATATCTGGAAATGCCGGCAGAAGTAGTGGTACTCTACAACAATAATCAGCAACGCTGAGTAAGCATATAACGACCTTAGGTACTAAATTGTTTGTAGCATAGTTTTTAAGATCTTCGTGAAAGTGACTACCACTCACCATAAAAGGAAATATACATGATCGGAATTACCCTGTTCTCAATAGTATTGCTTTATTTTATCTATCGCGGCTATCGTCTCGGCTTGGGTTTAGTGCTGGCTCGAATCGCGAGCCTACTAGGTGCCTATTTTCTCGCGATAAGTTTCGCCGAAAATGGCGCAACACTGCTCAGTGAAAAAGCTCAACTTCAGGGCATTGCCGCATATTTCACCGCAGGATTTGCAATATTCGTCATCAGCGCAATAGTAATTTCAATAGCCCTACAAATCACACTCCATCTCTTGGAAAAATCTACTGATGGAAAATCCAAATTACCCATTCCTGGCGCAATCGGAAATGGCCTGATCGGTGTCTGCGTTGGATTGGCCTTGGTCTGGCTTGTCAACATGGCAAGCACTGCATTAACAAAAGGTGAATTACCGCCAGACAACCCCATTAACAATTGGTCTCAAAAGCTAATGGGCAATTCCATTGATACTGTGTTGTCACAGCAGTTCCCTCAGGCGCCACAATTGGTCGGCGTTGCTTCCTATGTATTGAAGAATCCAGCACGTGGCATAAATGATGGTATCACTCTCGCAAATAACCCTGATATACAACGCCTAGTCAACAGCAAGAAAATTAAGCGTATGGTGCAAAAAAAAGATTTACTCGGACTAATGACAGCCGAAGAAATCAATACCGTACTCGATGACAAAACAGTCCAACGCATACTAGATGAAACGAACGTATTAGGCGACGTTGATGTAACCGACAAGACCGCGGTCAAGACACGACTTACTCAGGAAATCATGACAACACTTATTCGCGTTGAAGCAGTCAAACAAAATCCTCGTTTTAAGCAACTTATTCGAGATCCAGAGCTTTCACGTATGATTAAAAAGAACGACATAATTGGCCTGTTGGACAGCCCCAAAGCCAAGGAAATTGCGCAAATTATCATGGCCTCTGGAATAATAAAATAGCAACCTTAGATCAAGTGAGTAATAAGAGCTTATTACTCACTCAACAAGTTTGTAGATCTTAGCGTTTAAATTCTGACGTTTTGCTCCACTGTGGCCATACGTTTTCTTTGGACAGCTCATAGCCAATTTCAAAAAACACTTGCATATCTTCAACGGCACCAGAAAGATCCCATTGGTCACTATATTCATCGCAAAGATTATGATAACACTTACTTAAAATTGGCTTGAGCTGCTCACGCAATGTTTTAGTCATCTCATCAGCAGGCACTTTACCGCTTTTAGCATAAAGCGCTGGAATACCTATATTAGCAAATGCAAAATGATCTGAGCGATAGTAAATACCAGCTGCAGGACGGGGATCGCCTGATATAACGCGACCTTGTTTTTGTGCCGCTACTGTTAGGTAATCATCAAGCTGAGACTGCCCTAAACCATAGACTGAAACATCTTTACTACGGCCATCAACATTAAGCGCATCCATGTTAATGTTTGCCACTGTTTTCGCCGCAGGAATAATAGGGTTAGCTGCGTAAAATTTAGAGCCTAATAGTCCTTGCTCTTCTGCTGTTACTGCCATGATTGTAATGGATCGCTCTGGCGCAATTGGCAGTTTAGCAAATGCTTCAGCTACTTCTATAAGTGCGCCAGTACCCGATGCGTTGTCTACTGCACCATTATAAACTTGGTCACCTGTTAAGCTTGTGTCTTTACCCAAGTGATCCCAATGCGCGGTGTAAATAATGTGCTCATCTGGCTTAGTGCTTCCTGGTAATGTTGCGATAAAGTTATATGAAACTGACTCTTTCACGGTATTTTTCACCGTAATCGAGGCTTTTAGATCGCCCATATCGACATGATAACTGCCCTTTGCTGCCTCTGCCTTGGCTTGCTCGAAATTCAAACCTGCTTTTGTAAATAGTTCTTTCGCAACATCACTGTTAACCCAGCCTTCAACAGCAACACGGCTTTTATTTAGATCATCACGAACAAAACCAAACTGTGGACCTGTCCAAGAATGCTCTACAACTGACCAATTGTATGAGGCGGGAGCGGTTTCATGAATAATAATTGCACCTTCAGCGCCTTGACGGCTAGCTTCTTCATATTTATATGTCCAACGACCGTAATAGGTCATCGCATTACCATTAAATATGGCAGGATCTTGGGTTGCAAAACCAGGGTCATTAACCAAGATAACAACCGTTTTTCCCTTAACATCTATACCTTTATAATCGTTCCAGTTGTACTCAGGTGCGTTAACACCATAGCCAACAAAAACTAACTCTGAATCGCTAAGTTGTTCAAAATCACTGATACGGCTAGATCCCATCACCATGTCGTGTCCGTACTGGTAGTCTTTACCACCAATTGACAATGTCATGTCTGGTGACGCTTCAATTGACACCATGGGTACAGCTTGTAAGAAGCTATCACCGTTGCCGGGCTTAAAGCCAACAGCAGTTAATTGCTTAGTTAAGTAGTCAAGCGTAAGTTCTTCACCTTTACTTGATGGAGCACGTCCTTCAAATTCATCTGACGAAAGCACTTTTATATGCTCAATAAGCTGCTCTTTATTAATGCTATTGTAGCTAGCAGTAAAATCTGCAGCAGTGTTGCTTTTTTCCACATCATCAGTACCACAACCACTTAATAAAGCGGAAGTAAGTAGGGTTAAACCGATTATATTTTTCATTGTTTTTATTCTTTTATTGAGAATGACAAAGTGATTATAGACGAACCTAACAATAGTTAGGAGCATTACTTGCAAAGTACATGTACCCATAAATATTTTTATTATTTCACATCACATTCTCTTTCATTCAAGGTTTAGAAAATAGAGAACTGCACTTTTAGATTTCAGGTTATAATCTTCTGAAGCAATAAAATACTGACATTCAAACATTTATCAATTAAGTTAACCTTGTGTGCATTGATAAAGTTAAATAGCATTTCCATTCAAATTTAAGATTAATAAGGTGATTAAGTGAAAAGTTTTCAGACGTTTATATTTATTTTGACAACGACTTTCTTGTCAAATACCTCTAACGCACAACCAGCCAAAGAATATCAGGCATCTACAACAGAACTTACGTTTAACGTCAATGGAAATCGATTGTCTGGCTTTATTTATCAAACGGCTGGTAAAGGACTGCACCCAACCGTTTTACTTTTACATGGCTACCCTGGCAACGAAAAAAATCTTGATGTTGCTCAGGCACTTCGTAATGAAGGATGGAATGTAGTATTTTTTCATTACAGAGGGGCTTGGGGGAGTGAAGGTGAATTTTCCTTTATGAATGCCGAACATGATGTACAGGCTGTATTGAAATATCTAACCAATAAAGATAATGCAACCAAGTTAGGTATTGATCGAAACTTACTTTCCATCGTGGGTCACAGTATGGGTGGTCATATGGCTATCGCTGGTATTTTGGATAACCCGTCAGTTACTTGTGCTATAGCCTATGATGGCGCGAACATGGGTGTAGGTAATGTAGGAATAATAGATGACCCAGAAACTAAGGTTCCCTGGAAAGAGTATAGCGATACTTTGTTTATGCTAAACGGGTGGTCTGGTGAAAAAGCCCAAGAAGAATTGAGAAAGCATAGTAAAAAGTTTAACTTAGTAAACAGAGTTAACACAATAAACGCTCGTCCTGTTTTACTCGTTGCTGCAGATAGTGAAGTCATCCCACTTAAATCACATATTGAGCCATTATTAAAGGCTTTACAAAAAACAAAGGGCAGTAACGTTTCTTACAAGCTAATTAAAGATGACCATAGCTTCAATTCATCTCGAACAGAATTAATTAATACGACGATTAACTTTCTTAATTCAAACTGTATGGCTAAGTAATTCTTTGTTATGAGCATGTTAGAGAAAAGTTTAGACACAACAAATAATAAATGTCGCTCTATTAAAGTAGCATACTTTTTTCTTTTATTTGGGTTTGCTAAAAACCCAATCTACTAAAAACCACGATTAAAAGCATTCAATTAAAAAGAAAGACGATAACGACCTTTACTGTCTTTTCTACCTAAAAAAGGTAGGGCGTCGTTAAGCGCTTTCGGAAATTTAGCACCGGGCTTTAAAAAGCCATTACCTGAAATACTGCCGCCTTGTCGCACGTAGCCATTAAAGGTTAACCCTAAGTCGTTTTTAGGCGAAAGAATTAAGGCTAACGCGCCACCTTCACATTCTATATCGGCATCAAGCTGGCCTAATTTAATGTTTTGCTCTAACGCCACAACTCCGGCTTTTGACCAGTGAGCTGTGCCCTTAGCTGCAATACATTGATTGTTCTTGTTCAGGTCAATTTGTGCATTAACTAACGTTAATTCTACATCGCCTTGTGCTGAGATGGGTAAGGGTAGGGTCAGTTGTTGGGCGATTTCATTCGCTTTGACCAATACATGAAGGTCATTTATTTCTGCTTTGTCTGTTGACAGCGCTACTTCAAATTTACCTTCAGGTCCGGCAATAAATTCGTTGCCAAAGGTAATAGCCAATGTTGGTGAGAGGCTAAATAACGACCAAAAACTTAACTCGGTGTTAAGCTGTTGAATACGCGTACCGCCGATAGCCGCTTGCTCTATTGTTGTACTCCAAACACTACCACTAACGCCTGACAGCTGAATACTCTTAGGCAGTGAAACTTGATTTAACACCACCGTTGTCGGCAGTGTGGCGATTAAAAAACCAAGGTAGGTGGCTAAAAATATAACACCGATGGCGATTTTGTTTTTCATTGATTGTCTCTGTCTACTTATTTTATTATTGGAGCGTATTACTGTTTAGAAAGCTGTAAACGGCGAACACGTACTTCGCCTTCATTATCACTTTGTGTTAAATCTATCGCTTGCACTTGTAAGCCTTCATTGTTGGCTAAATGCTCTAACCAAAACAGCAGTTGCGTAAAAGGCGCACTATCAAGCCACACTTGTAAACTATCACCTTGAGGCTGCATACGCGTAATAGTCAGCTGTTGCCCATTGGCGGTGCGATTAACAATACTCGACAAGCTGCCAGTACTTTTTTTAACGCCTCCCGATTTTTGCACACTTTGATAACGCGCAGTATTGTCCGTCACCCACGTGAGTAATGCTTGTCGGCTCGCAAGCCTTTTGGTTGTGTCCGCTAAATTATCATTGAGCGGCTGCCATACCAGGCTATACAATAAAAAGAGTGAAAACGCAGAGCCCATTGCGATTACTAATCGCTGCTCACGTAAGTTAAGCCCTTGCCACCATGGCTTTATTGAAGCTAAATTCATTATGCGCCTCCCTTAGCGTTTGCCACAATACTAAACGAGCCCGTTACTCGGTCACCTTGATTGTTTTGCGCCCCTTGTTTTACCGTTAATGTCTTACTGTCAAGCGCGCCTTTAAACCGCTCAAAATGCTGGTAATCATCGGCTATCGCTTGCACCCGAAGCTCTTGTCTTTTACCATCAAATTTTAATGACTCAGGCTTTAACGCGGGCACTTTGGCAAACGCAGGCTGTACTTGTGACAAGATAGATAAGAAACCCGCTTTCTCGCTTGCCCCACCTAATTGCGCTATTTTTCGGTTCAATTGCGATTTAATGGTGCCAATACGCACTCGCTTAGCCTCTGGGAACGCTTTTTGGTAACGCGCGATGATTTGCGCTTCGACCTGTGTTTGCTGCGCAGACAGTTGCCATAACTGGGCGCTTTTATAACTCACATTCAGTAGCAAGGCACACGCGGCAATCCCGGCTGCCATAAGCCAATTATTGACATTTTTTGAGCGACTCTCTTTGACCTTAAATTCACCTTGCAGCAAATTGAAACTGCTTTGCTGGCAATGTTGTGCCAATAACGCTAAGGGCAGTTCCTCAATGGCGTTAACCACCGTAAACCCCGTTGGGTTTGAGTCTTCATCCACAAACGGCAGTGCTGAATAGGCGTTAATGGTTATGTCATTTTGTGCTTTTTCTTGCGCTTGCCCAGCCTCATTATCATCATCTTGTTGCGGGGCAAAAATAGTATGCAACGCAAACTGCCACGCACCGCTATCAAGCGTAAAACCTTGCCACGCTCCTTGACGCACCACGATTTGCGTTGGGTTAATTGGGGAGTTTTCTGAGGTACTTGTCGAGGCATTTACTGAAGAGCG
>Ga0209184_1000214_pt1 | contig 74479 bp, 68 predicted proteins | sample EN8Hudsemesocosm_2_FD_184627 | JGI IMG/M metagenome (GOLD analysis project Ga0209184, IMG submission 184627) | Methane-oxidizing microbial communities from mesocosms in the Hudson Canyon - EN8C Hudson Canyon (SPAdes) (version 2) | ecosystem: Environmental > Aquatic > Marine > Cold seeps | place... | reverse complement strand
AATTTGGCCCTCGACACCAGCGCTGCAGGGCTTAAAATACCATCTGAAACGAGGCTGTGTGTGTGCAAATCATAGATAGTCACGGTAAACTCCACGGCCTTGCGGCCTCAATGGCTGCGTATTATCCCCGAGAGCGTGCATGACACAAGTAAAATCACCCGAAAAACGCGAAAGCATGTTAGCCAACATGCTTTTGAACATCGTAATTCCCACTCTAATTCTTATGAAAATGAGCGAGAATGCCTTTGTGGCTGGGCAACTGGCCAATATTGACAGCCTAATCAACAGCGAATTGGCCGCCTCCTACGCCGCTTACGGCACCCGCTGGGCCATCATCGTTGCCCTCTCCTTCCCTATTTTATACGGTATCAGAGACTTCCAGCGGGCCAAAAAGGTAAACCTATTTTCCGCCCTCGGCGTGATCAGCATTGCCCTAACTGGCGGCATCAGCTTATTAGAGCTCGACCCCAAATATATCGCCATCAAAGAAGCCACCATACCCGGCCTCATTGGCCTAGCCACACTGATTTCGGTTAAAACCCGCTTCCCCCTAGTCAAAACCCTAATTTACAACGACAAAATACTCAAAATAGATCGAATCGCCGAAGCGCTCAACGAACATAATGCCACCAGCGCCTTCGAAGACACCCTTAAAAAAGCCTCATGGATCGTCGCAAGCTCCTTCTTCCTATCGTCTTTTTTAAACTACATGCTTGCCAAGATTCTGCTCGTCAGCCCTCCCGGCACAGCCGCCTACAACGAAGAACTGGGTAAAATGACCGGCCTCAGCTTTCCCGTAATTGCACTGCCTGCCACCTTAGTACTTATGGGGGCCTTATTTTACCTATTTCGCAGCATCACCAAATTGACCAACTTATCTTTAGACGAAATTATTATTGAACAGTGATGCCTCTTAGCACACCGTTTCAGCAAAACTTAATCAGGACCCAACAATGCTCTACGCCATAATTAGTGAAGACGTACCCAACAGCCTAGCCGCTCGCAAAAGCGCTCGAGCCCAACACCTGGCTCGTCTAGTTGAACTCAAAGAACAAGCCCGCCTTTTTGTCGCAGGGCCTCACCCCGCCGTAGACAGCTCAGACCCTGGCGAAGCCGGTTTCAGCGGCAGCTTAGTTATCGCAGAATTTCAAGACCTCGAACAAGCACAAGCCTGGGCCGACGCCGACCCCTACATCAAAGCCGGCGTATACGCCAAAGTAGTCGTAAAACCCTACCTAAAAGTATTGCCCTAAGCACAAAATTCACAAACTAAAGATCAACATGATGGAAATCAAACCGTGAACCAGCACATCGTAGCTCGCCTAATAAAACGCACCTTCACCACAGCAATCACCCTAACATGCCTAGCCGCAAGCCTTGCCGCCTCAGCCCAAGAACTGCGCTACGTATCAGACAAACTTTTCGTTCCACTGCGCAGCGGCATGGGTTCATCCTTTAGAATTACCCACCGAGGTTTGCCCAGCGGCACCACCCTCACCCTGCTAGAAGAAAACAAAGAGGAAGGTTGGAGCCGAGTGAGCACCGCCAAAGGCAAAGAAGGTTGGGTACAAAACCAATACATTGTCAACGAACCTATCGCCCAAATAAAACTGCTCAGCGCCGACAAAAAAATAGCCCAACTCACCACCCATCAAAGCACCCTAAATGAAGAACTAAAAACCCTGCGCAGCGAAAACACCGCACTCACAAGCCAACTTGGCGACACCAACAAAAGCAGCGAAGAAATCGCAGAAGAACTGCGCAACATCAAAAAAATATCCGCCAGCACCCTAGCCCTTAACGACGCCCATAACATCCTACTGCAAGATCACCAACTGTTGCAGACCGAGCGAGATTCCCTAACCGCCGAAAACAACCAACTCAAACGTGATCGCACCTACAACCAATGGATATACGGCGCCGGCATCATGTTTCTAGGCGTAATACTCACCCTCATACTCCAGTCCACAGGCCGCCGAAAAAACTACTCAGAATGGGCATAACCGTGACCATAAAAAGCCACACAGAAACACTCATAAAAAAAACCATCAGCGCCCTAGTGGCACTGACACTAATATTTTTTACAACTACCAGTTCAGCCCAAACCCAGGCCGCCACGAACATAAACCCAAAAGTTCGCCTAACAACAGACCTGGGTGACATAGTAGTCTTGCTCTATCAAGACAAAGCCCCCATCACCGTCAAAAACTTTCTAGACTACGTAGATTCCGGTTACTACAACGGCCTCATCTTCCACAGAGTAAAGCCCAACTTCGTAGTACAGGGTGGCGGACTAACTTTCGACTACGTGCGCAAAGCGCCCAACGCCCCCATCAAAAACGAATCTGCAAACGGCCTAAAAAACACCACCGGCACCTTAGCTATGGCCAGGCATAGCGACCCCGACTCCGCCACCTCCCAGTTTTTCATCAACATGAAACACAACAAGACCCTCAACCACAAAAAGAACAAGCCTGGTTACACCGTCTTTGGTAGAGTAATGACCGGCATGGGCGTAGCGCTTCGCATCACAAAAGAGCCCCGAGGCATGATAAGAGCCTTTCCAGAGGCGCCAAACGTCCCAATCAGAATATTAAAAGCAGAAAGAATTTAGAAAAAATAGAAAATAGAAAATAGAAAACTCAGACACAGAACAGAGGGAGGACCAGCGGTGCGTTGACCATCGCGGCCATTCAGAACGCGTTGTAGCTTTTCCCCTCTGACCAAAGTCATTTAGCGAGGACTGTTTGAGTCCGGCACGGGCGAGTTCCGCAGCGGTTTGGTCAGAGGGGAAAAGCGTGCGTTCGGCCGCGATGGTTAACGCACCGCTGGGCCGGGGTTTGCGCACATAAACCCGCCCAAATTAAACGCACCACTGGGCCAAGGTTTGCGCACATAAACCAGCACCAGATCGGGAATCGCCCCCCTCCCAATCAACCACAAACAACAGGCAAGCCCCATGACCCAAAAACACCCCACCGCCCTAAGCGTAAACCTCAACAAAATCGCCCTAATCCGCAACTCAAGAGAAGGCAACTTCCCCGACGTAATTGAGCACGCTAAAATTTGCATCCAGGCCGGTGCCGACGGCATAACCGTTCACCCTCGTCCAGACCAGCGCCACATACGCCCCAGCGACGTAACAGCCCTAGCAGCACTCGTAAACCCAATGCCCAGCGTAGAATTCAACATCGAAGGCAACCCCTTCGCCGAGCCCATTGGCGACTTCCCCGGCTTCCTAGAACTCGTAGAGCAGGCTAAACCAGACCAGTGCACCCTAGTACCCGACAACAACCAGCAACTCACCTCCGACCACGGCTTTGACCTAAAGCAAAGTGGCGAACAACTAAAGCCCATAATCAAACGCCTACAAGACAAAGGCATTCGAGTGAGCTTATTCATGGACCCAGACCCCGAGCAAATTGCCCTGGCCAAAGAAGTCGGTGCAGACCGCATAGAACTCTACACAGGCCCCTACGCCGCCGCCTACCCAGAACAAGGCCAGTCCTTTCGAGACCAGCTCGAGCAACACAAAGCCGCCGCCCTCTGCGCAGCAGAACTAGGTCTCGGCTTAAACGCCGGTCACGACCTTAATTTGGACAACCTACCCGCCTATCGCGAGATTAAAGACCTGCTTGAAGTCTCCATCGGCCACGCCCTTACCGTTGACGCATTGCACCAAGGAATAATACCTGCCGTGAAAGCTTATAAAGCAATATGTCAGGGCTAGTAAACAGCGCTTGCTCCACACAACATTCTCTGGCAATGTGAAAAGCATTGAAGTGGTCTACGCTTGTTTATAACATCATAATAAGGAGACACAGATGCACTCCATTCTTGTTAAAGACTACATGGATAACGACCCCCACGCCGTACACGTGACAGCCAATGTGCGCGACGTTGTGAAGAGTTTACTTAAAGCTGGGGTAATTGGTTGCCCAGTAATTGACGACAAAGAAAACGTCGTCGGATTCGTATCCGAACAAGACTGTATAAAAGAAATGCTGAATGACGCGTTTTACTGTGAAGAACCCCCCGCCGTGAGTGTGGTCATGCACAGCGACGTTCTCACCGTAAGCCCCTCAACCAGCATTGTTGAAATTGCGCAAACCATGTTGGCGCACAAACCTAAAAATTATCCCGTTGTTGATAACGGAAAATTGGTAGGGCTGATTAATCGCAGTCTTATTTTAAAGGCCATTGTCGAGAATGACGAAGACTGCTACATCCATCACTAAACCTACACTGAGTATTATTGGCGCAGGCAAGCTTGGGAAAACCCTCGCGCGCCTGTGGTCTGAACAAGGTTTTTTTACCCTCACCCAAATACTGACACGCCATCGACAAAGCGCCGATGCGGCCCGTGACTTTGTCGGTGCTGGAGAAGCTCACTGGCAAATTGAAACGCTACAAAAAAGTGATGTCTACTTAATTGCCACCCCCGACCAAGACATTCAAACTAGCACTCAAAGCCTAGCGGATGCGGGGCTATTGTCGGCAGACTCCATCGTATTTCACTGTAGCGGCGCACTGTCGTCCCAAGCATTAGCGCCCGCCGAAGCCATGGGCGCGAGCACCGCAAGCGTGCATCCAGTTCACAGCTTCGCCCAGCCCAAGCAATCATTACAGCAGTTTAGTGGCAGCACTTGCACCTATGAAGGCTCAAGCCGCGCATTAAAACTACTAATACCAGCCTTTAGCGCACTAGGCACTACCATGCTAAGCGTTAATCGCGACAACAAAACGCTCTATCATGCGGGCTCAGTATTTGCCTGCAACTACTTGGTGTCTTTGATAGAAGTGAGTTTGAATTGCTTTGAGGCCGCAGGCATTAACAAATCTGACGCGGCCAAACTACTAGAACCCCTAATGTCAGGCACCTTGAGCAATGTCCTCAACGCGCAATCAGACGAGGCTCTCGAGTCGCAATACCTAACGGGCCCTATCGCTCGAGGTGAGCAAGATATTGTCGCGAAACAACTGGCCAGCTTAGAGCAGCAACTGCCACAACATAGCAGCCTATACAAAGAACTCGGCAAAGTAGCGGTAAAGGTTGCCCAAGACCAAAACAGCGCCAGCCACGAACAACTGGAAGCCATAACTCGGCTTTTTAATACCACAGCTCCGGGATCTTAAACTTGAACAAGCACCCTAATGCCCCACAAGGCGACAGCGAAGAATACCTCTCCAAAAAACGCTTTTACGAACAAATATTGACGGTGTACGGGCGCAAACCTGTGCTTGAAGCACTGCAAGAAAAAGGCGTGAAAGTTCATCGCCTACACCTGGCTGACTCCAATAAATCGGCGGGCATTATTGACGATATTATTGCGCTTGCGAAAAATAAAGGAGCCGAAGTGCTCTACCACGATCGCAAAGCTCTATCTAGAATTTCAAAAAACAGCAAGCAAGACCAGGGAGTTGCCGTAGACCTTGTCTGTCAGGGCTACGTTAACTACCAGGACTTTTTGACAAACATTCCCCGCACCCACTTCGAATTATTAGCCTTAGATGGCATCACCAACCCGCAAAATTTGGGAATGATTATTCGTTCAGCCTGCGCTGGCGGAGTGGACGGCATTCTACTACCTTCGAAAGGCAGCGCCAAAATTGACCCGCTAGTAATTAAAGCCAGCGCTGGAACTTTGTTTAGAGCACGGATCTTACGCTGCGAGAACCTAGCCCAAGCCCTAAAAGACTTTCAAGACGCGGGCGCTAAAGTTTGCGGTTTGTCTTCTCACGTAGAAACCCGGCTTCAACAATTGCCAGACAATCAAGCTAGAATATATGTACTGGGCAATGAAACAGAAGGTGTTTCTAAACAGGTGAGTGAGCTGTGCGATGAGATGGTTTCTATTCCAATGAATAACGGTGTGGAATCCCTGAACGTTGCGGTCACCGCAAGTTTAATTGCCTTTAAGTCAATGCTGTAGCAAGGTTGGGTTTGATAAACACTTCCCGTTGCTGCAAACAAACGGGAAGGCTTCTTCTGCGTCTTCCTCCCCTAAAGCGTTTAATAAAAGCTCCCAAACTTTTCCCTTGTCCAGTAACTCTTTAAAACGTCGGTCAAAGTGTTTTTTCAAGGCTATACCCCGAGCATCTTCGCGAAAAGCAAAATAGATGGCCGACTGTGGCAAATCACCCTTGATCACAAAAGGCAGATCCAACTTCTCCATGTAATGCACTAGATCGGGCCGATAATCCAAAATGACATCGAGCCGACCAACCTGAAGCATTCGCAGCATGAGATCAATTGATTCGAATTCTCGATAGTGGGCCGACACTGGCAGTCTCCCCTCAAAGGCATAACCCTCAATAGAACCAACTCGAAGGTTTTTAAGAGACTCGGTGCCCTTCCAACTCGCGGCTCGCTCAGGCGTCATCACTGCCGCCAATACTTCACGCTCAACTGGTAAGTCGGAAAAATAGCCCTTCCTTAACTCATTATTATAAACGCCAAGGACGATGTCAGCGCCTCCGCCCTCTAACATTTTCAATGAAGCGGGAAAAGAAACAATTTTGAAGTCAAGCTCATATTCAGGTTTAGTGTAGACGGCACGAAGTACATCGAAGTAAAAACCGCTAAAGTCTGGGTCGGTATAACCCATCCAGTGCGCGGTGCGAACAGCGATCAATGCAGGCTGTTGTGCTGACTCCGAATTTTGTGCAAAAAGCGATGTCGATGCCAAGGAGCTTACAAGCAACAAGATAGCGACTGAAATTCTAAAATCTTCTAACAAGCTGCACCATTAACGTTACAATAGACAGGTTTCACTATAAAGTCTGGCACAGCCCACGAATAAGGGCCAATAAATTCCAAGCTTTATAAGCGCGCCCAATAAAAGCACAGATAACCCTATAAAAGCAATGGAAATACCATGGTAAAATCAATGCTAAATGGCCAATGCTATTGTGGCATTTCACTGCCCTATTCGGAATGCTGCGGCAGCCTTATAGGCGGCGTACAAGTGGCTCAACAACCCGAGCAATTGATGCGCTCGAGGTACTCTGCTTTCTGCACAGGAAACATTGATTACCTAGTGGCAACACTGCACCCAGAGATGCGTCGGCAAGATGATCGTGAAGTATTGCAAAATACCATTGCCAATACTCACTGGAACAGGCTGAAAGTCATTGCGACTAGCCTTCAAAGCCCAGTAAAAGGCGAGGTGGAATTTGTGGTGTTTTATGGTTCCACGGCTCAGGAACAAATGCATGAGCTGTCACGATTTGTCAAAGAAAATGGTCGCTGGTATTACCTTGATGGAGAAATGCTCAATCACCACAGCCTAGGCCGTAACGAACTCTGCTGGTGTGGCGAAAATAAAAAACTAAAGCACTGCCACCGAACTTCTTAGATATTTACTTCACTGTAAATACGCGGAGTGCGCATAGGCATGCGCGTTAATACTTCATAGCCAATGGTACCGGCATGCCCTGCAACTTCGTTGGCACTCAAATTATCGCCCCAAAGAATAACTTCATCGCCTATAGCGACTGAATCTATATCGCTTACATCCACGGTAATCATGTCCATTGAAACTCGCCCCACCAAGGGGGCTCTCTGCCCATTCACGAGAACTGGCGTACCACTGGGTGCCTGTCGGGGATATCCGTCTCCGTAACCCATGGCAATGGTAGCAATTTTAGTGGTTCGCGTAGCAGTCCAACTGGCGGCGTAGCCTACACTCTCACCAGCAACAACTTCTCGTAGAGAAATAATCGCCGACTTCAGTGTCATCACAGCTTGAAGTGTATCGGCTTCAGCTTGAGCTACAGAAAATGGAGAGTTGCCGTACAGCATAAAGCCAGGGCGGTTCCACTCGGCGATGGCTTGTGGCCACGCTAAAATTCCAGGGGAGTTCGCCAAACTTAAAGGGGCGCCTAAATCGCGAGCGGCATCACGTAAACAAGCAATTTGCTGAGACGTCATTTCACTTTCAAGATCATCACCACAGGCGAAGTGCGTGGCGACTACAATAGTTTTATCAACATTTTTACAAGCGTGCATACGCCGGTATGCAGGCATCAAATCTTCTACGCTCAAACCCAAACGATGCATGCCGGTATCAACTTTCAACCACACCTTTAGAGCTTCGGTAACAGAAGCGTTCTCTAAAGCCAAAAACTGTTGTTCATTTTCCAGCATTAACCAAAAATTATTCTCTGCGGCAATACTGACTTCGTCAGCGGAAAAAATTCCTTCCAGTAAGAGGATAGGCTGTTCAATACCCGCCGCTCGCAACTCCAAAGCTTCTTCAATACAGGCCACACCAAAGGCTGGCGCGAGATCGGCTAAAGCTTGTGCCACTGGCACAGCACCGTGACCATAAGCATTGGCTTTCACCACAGCCAAAGCCAAGCCAGGCGAGCAAAGAGACGCGGCCAATTGAAAATTGTGGCGCAGCGCCTCGAGATTAATAATTGCTTTTGCCGGACGAGCCATAGTGAGTTCTTAGTAGTTTGATTTTGCAGCGGAATAAAGTGTCTGTGCTTTTACCCAAACATCACCTACGCCACCCTGCCCTACTGGACGCCCGTCAATTTCAACAACGGGCGCGATCTCTTTGCTCGAGCTGGTCAACCACACTTCATCAGCCCCGCGCACTTCGTCCATTGTCACAGGGCGTTCTTCAACTTTTATAGAACCGTCTTTGCGCAATATGTCCAACAACATCAAGCGAGTGATGCCCGGTAATATCTGATGATCGAGGGGAGGAGTAATTACCACACCGTCTTTAACGATGTAGGCATTACACGCACTGCCTTCGGTCATTTCATTATCGCTGTTGTAGAGAATGGTTTCGTTATTGCCTTCCGAGTGCCCCTGTTGGAAATGCATAACATTACCCAGCAGTGCAGTTGATTTAATGTTGCAACGCTTCCACCGTAAGTCTTCGGTAGTGGCTACTTTATATCCCTTCACTTTGGCTTTATCAGCCACAGGCGCCGGGGGAATCTCAAAGACAAAAGCAAAAACAGTGGCGTCTATATTGTCGGGATAAGCGTGAAATCGCTTAGTGTCAGCACCGCGGCTGACATGCAGATAAACACCTAGATTATCGCCTTCGTTTTTAGCGGCCAAAGTTTCACACACGGCACGCCACTGGTCTGCACTAAAATCGAAATCTATACCGATAAGCGCTAAACCCTCCACCATGCGGTCTATATGAGGCCCAAAACCCACCAAATTTCCGTCGTAGGATGGAATCACTTCATAAATGCCATCGCCAAACAGAAACCCGCGATCCATAGGGGAAATCTTCGCTTCTTCAAGCGGCATATAAGAACCATTTAAATAGACAATGCTCATACAGTTTTGCTACCTACTTATACAACAAAGGGCGGGCAGTTTATCAAAAGGTTTTCCGTTGATCCTGCTAACAAATTATCAATTTTTAGTGAATTCACTAGTTAAGGTACAGCTTTTAAGCGAAATCCACTAGCCAATCCAATACTACAGCATTAAATGTCTGGCACTATCAGCCAGCAGACCAGGGAGGATTCTGTCGTCATCCACCCGCCAAGTACAACAGAAATCCAAATTTGGTACCTGTATGTCTATGTCCAGCCTATCCAAGCGACCTGTGGCGAGATGATCAACCACTAAAGGTTCAGGCAACAAGGCCAGCCCTAAGCCCTGCTCTGCCAGCTCTAGCAGGCTGGCAACCGAACTGCATGTATGCTGCATGGGCCTAGCCCCCGGCAAGGGTTTTAGAGCTTCCTGGAGGTACTTCCAAGGCTTAGTGCCCCGCGGAAAACTCAACAAGGGGTAATCCACTAAATCGGCCAAGCCCAGCCCCTGGTTTTTGAGCTTCAGACTCGGCGAACCCACCCACACCTGTGAATAGCTGCTCAATGGCTCTGTTACCAGGCCATCGCCATAGTGTTCGAACACCATAAAACACAAGTCTAGTTGATGCTCTTGCAACTGTGTCCAAAGCACCGATGAAACATCCACCACAAACTCAAATTCTATAAGCGGGAAAAACTCCCGCCAATTCTGCAGTAAGGGCCCCAACCAAAGGTGCGCCAAGGTATCGGTAAGGCCAACACGCACAATACCCTGCTCAGGGGAACTCTCGCTCAATTGAGCTTTCATTTCCTGGTGGATGGCCACTAACTTCTCGGCGTAGGGCAGCAACTGCTGCCCTCTTGAAGTTAGACGAGTGCCACTCTTGTCGCGGGCAAAAAGTTTAACGCCCAAGACATCTTCTAGGGCAACAATACGCGCCGATATTGCCGGCTGGGAAGCATGTAAATGCTGCGCGGCCGCGTGAAAGCTCTGCAGTTGCGCCACCTTAACAAAGGTGAGCAGATTGCGAATGCGCATTAGGCGGTAAAACCCGCGAGCTCGCGTAAATTCAGAAGTAGCAATTCACCCTCGCTTAGGGGAAGCCCATCTTCTGTCAGTGTATTCTCTCTTGTTACTCCATCAACACTGCCACGAGCTGAGAAATATTCTAAGCAAGCCAGAAGATTAAACGATGCCAAGAGATCTTCTCCCTGCAAAAAGCTCAACATGGCCACAAGGCCGTGGCCACCCCAATTAGAGACGTCTGCCACAATTAACTCATCACAGGTGGTGGCTGCAGGCACAATGTCTAAATCGCGCAAGGCCTCACCGATATTGCCCATGCCTATTTCATTTCCACCATCACCTATGGCAATGGTAGGGCAATCACTCTGCCGCATAAACGTGTCAAAACAGGCCGATCTTGGGCTGATGGATTCACCTCGCATATTGTAATAGCCACCGTCAGCAGACTGACCCGGTCGCTCAATAGAGATGATTAATTCGGGTTGATACTTGGCGAGAGCATCACTCGCTTCTTGCTCTTGTGCATCGTGCTCACCCACTAGTAATTCGTGAACTTGGTAGTCGCCCTTAAGTGCATCAGACAAAGGCGCACCACAAACAATAATGGGCTTTGCCCCTAAGGCCTCCAAGGCGCGGTAAAGTGAAACTGCCCCTACAGGGCCGTCGGTTTCAAAGGTATCAACAACAGGAAAACCCGTGCCAATAAGCACAACACCCCGACAAGCTTGCATCATTTTTGCGGCGCGTAATACATAGCCAGGCGCCAAGGCGGGCTGCACTGATTTCATACCGCGAAGATTTCGGCTTACCAATAAATTCTCAATAGCGAAACTGAGTGCTTCAGCACTTTGATTAAGAGACTGTTCGTTTTTCATAATTCTAAACCTTTCACTAAATACTATAAGGGCTCAGCGCGACGCCACTACAGACTCACCACATTTGTACGTTGAAAATAACTTTCCGCTAAACATAAATCATTGTGCGCGTGATCTATGGTCACAGGCTCAAAATTTATTTTTGCACCTGGCATGCACTGCCCTAAGCGCGCTACGTCCAGCGACACCATAGATCCAATCTTTGGATAACCACCAATAGTTTGCCTATCATTTAACAGCACAATGGGTTGCCCGTCGGCTGGAACTTGAATGGCGCCCAGGCAAATTCCCTCGGATAAAATACCGTCGACAGAAGGTTTTATTTCCGCGCCGGTTAAGCGATAGCCCATGCGATCGCAGCGATCACTGACTTCGTATTCACTGCTAAAAAATTGGCGCTGTTGAAAACGACTAAAATAATGTTGCTGATAGCCAGGAATCACCTTCAGATTAATTTCCTTGGCATAAGTTGGTCGCGACTCTTCAGGCAAAACACTCAAGGGGTGACTAGCACGCGCGTCACAAGGAAGCAGATCACCAGCACTCAGCTTGTCACCGTTTAAGCCACCTATCGATTCACGTACAACCGTTGTAGAACTGCCAAACTCTGCATCGACTTTAAAACCACCCGCAACGGCTAGATAAGAACGACAGCCTTCGCTTGCAAAACCCAAGTCAATTTTATCGCCCGCCTTAATTGCGTGGCATCGCCACATCTCTGCGTCTAAACCATTAATTTTGAGTGCTACAGTGGCACCTGTCACCACTATGGCGGTGTCAAGTTGGGCCTCTAGAGACAAGCCTCCAATACTCGCTTCCAACAAGCTGGCATTCTCATCATTGCCCAGCAAGCGGTTTGCCCAACGAAAAGCGGTGGGGTCCACTGGTCCACCGGAGGTTAAACCGATGCGGTGATGCCCAAAGCGACCTAGGTCTGTAATTAAAGATAGGATGCCAGGTTTAAGAACAGTAAACCCGCGAGTGCTATTGTCTGCGCTCATCTACGCGATCTCCCCTTCCAGCGTGCCACCCAGAGCCAGAAATTGCTCTCGGGAAACGGCTTTAAATTTCACTCGATCACCCACTTGAACGGGCATAGTGGGTTCAGCGTCTGGATTAAACATACGCTCTGGGCACAAGCCAATTAAATTCCAACCACCGGGGGATACCGCTGGATAAACCGCCGTTTGCCGGTCGGCAATTCCCACGGCACCACGGGGCACTTTCATGCGCGGCGTTGCCAGTCTCGGTGAAGCAATACGCTCGTCAACCTCACCCAGATAAGCGAAGCCCGGCGCAAAACCAATGGCGTAAACGAGATATTCGCCCTGCTGATGAATCGCAATAATGTCGTCGACAGATAAACCTGTACGCTCAGAAATAATGGCTAAATCGGGACCAGATTCAAGGCTGTAATACACCGGCAGCTCAATCACCTTACCTTCACTCAGGCGGTCATTTTCCAAGCTGATCGCTTGCAGTGCTTCCCGAATCATTTTACGAACGGCCAAGTGATCACAGAGCAAGGGGTTAAACACCACCAACAAAGAAGCATAAGAAGGCACAAGGTCAATTAAGTGATGTTTTAAGGTGAGCGACAGCAAGTCCACGGCCTGCTGCACTTGCGCAGAAATTTTGGGCTCTGTTTTTTCCCCAAAATAAATGATTAAGGCGTTCTCGCCTGCGACGTGAATATTCACGCGCCGATACGCTCGCGAATTTCTTGAATGGCTTGAACGCCAGCCAAATTGTCGCCGTGCACACACAATGTATCGGCTTGTAGGGCGAGGCGCTTGCCACTGACCGTGGTGACTGTGCCGTCTTCACACAGCTGCGCCACTTGAGCGAGCATTTTTTCGCGATTGTGCACCGCGCCGGTTTTTGATCTGGCTAGCAAACGGCCGTCATCGTCGTAACAGCGATCGGCAAAGGCTTCAAACCACAGAGAAATTCCTTTTGCTTCTGCCTCCTTGCGGTGATCATCTGCCGCGGCCGTTGCCTGAAGCATCAACACAATGGGTCGGTAGTAGCTGGCAACCGCGTCCATAATGGCTTCGCGAACACTGTCCATGGCCATCATGTCGTTGTACAAAGCCCCGTGAGGTTTAACATATTCAAGATTGAGGCCCTGACTTTTAGCCATTCCGTCGAGAGCCGCAATTTGATAGGTGAGCAAGGCCACAATTTCTTCGGCACTGCACTTCATTGAGCGACGCCCAAAACCCACCAAATCTTGATAGCCGGGGTGGGCCCCAACCATCACGCCGTGCTGCTTGGCCAAACTCAAGGTTTTCTGCATCACCAAGCTGTCGCCAGCGTGAAAGCCACAGGCAATGTTCGCCTGATGGATATGCGGCATCACCGCAGAGTCCATACCCATGGTCCAGGAGCCAAAGCTCTCTCCTAAATCGCAATTTAATCGCATTGTCATTTTAGCTTTCCTTACATCACGGCCAAGCGGCTGTTGGGTAAATCGGTCACCAACATACAGCCAGGGCTGTGAGTGATGCAGAATGGGGGTTTTGCCTGCTCTAATGCTACCTGTGGCGTTACGCCGCAGGCCCAAAATACCGGCAGTTCATCTTCATTGAGAGTGACGGGGTCACCGTAATCGGTGCGGTTTATATCTTCGATACCGATCAGGGCTGGGTCACCCAAATGAACCGGCGCGCCGTGAACGGAAGGAAAGCGAGTACAGATTTGCACCGCTCGAATCGCATCAGCGGCTTTAAAGGGACGCATACTCACCACCATGTCGCCACTAAAGCGACCCGCACTGCGACAGGCGATATTGCTGCGATACATAGGCACATTGCCGCCTTCGCTGATATTGCGCACCTCAAGGCCGTCTGCCGTGAGCGCCTCTTCGAAAGAAAATGAACACCCCAAGGCAAAGGTCACTAAGTCCTCACGCCAAAGGTCTTTAATATCGCTACGCTCTGAAGTTAATTGACCGTTTTCAAAGACTCGGTAACTAGGAATATCCGTGCGAATATCAAGGTCGGCCCCCAGATCAGGCAGACCCGTTTGGCCCGGCTGCGCCGCCATCCCAACCAGAGGACAAGGCTTTTGGTTAAGTTGGCAAAACTGCAAGAATTCAGCGGCCCAATCGGCAGGTAAAATAACGATATTGCATTGCACAAAGCCCTGAGCATAACCCGAGGTATTGCCTTCATGTTCGCCACTGCGGATGCGTTTCCGCAATTCCAAGGGAGTGAGTATTGCAGACATATCTAAAGCCTCTTTAGAGATTATAGCGACAGAATAAATAGGAAATATTGGTCTTAAGGCCTAAGTTTGTCCAATCGATTATCCATAGGGCAACTGATAAGATTTTCTTATCAGATCTCAGAAGAATAGCGGAAAAATTAGCTTATTTCGATAGAAGTGACGATGAAATACGCGATTTCATAGAGAAAACAATCAAAAAATATAATGAGCAGCATGATTCCAGCCACCCAATAAGCGCGGAAATAGAAGTTTGAAGAGGTATTGCTCTTACCTCAAGGGCCTTTTGGGGGACTACTTCAAAGCCTTGATCAAGGCCCCTACATCCCAGGATTCCATCCACTCGATGCCTCGTGAATGCAAGTCCTGGGCTAGACTGGGCTCCGTCACATCGTAGACAAACCACTCCCAGCTACCAGACCAGGGGGTAGTGTCATTCAATGACTTGTAATCACAGAGAAGAAAGTTGGGAGCAAGCTCTTGAGCGCACTCTTGATTGCCGGGCTCACAGTGATGCATAACCCAGCCAATAGGAAAAGTAGAGGCATCTCGGACGCCCCCTAAGAATTCTGCATCAAAAGAAATAATGACAACCTGAGACTCCAAACCTTGAAGTGCATTCAGGACGACGGCTAGCGCTTGGGAGCGAGAGAACCAAGCGAATGACTCTTCCTTAATTTCGACATAAACCCGCACCTGGGGATGCTGTTTTATAAGCGCAACAAAGTCACTGAGCAGAGGTAATGGGCTGGGGTTAAATTGATCGCCAAAACGCTGAGCTTCATGAACACTAATTTCAGTCGCTAACTCTGCATCCACATCGGCAATGGAGCGATTGACACCCGCCACTCTCAGCAAATTGTCATCATGAACAACAAAAGCCTGACCCTGGCGATTAAATTGAACATCGCATTCGATGCCAGCGGCCCCCGCGGCAATGGCCGCAGCAAAACCTGCCAAGGTATTTTCTGGGTACAGTTCAGGTAAACCTCGGTGGCCCGCAAGTTTCATCATACCGCTATACCATGTCCTCGAAACGATTCGTCATGGCCAAATCTATGCCATTGGCGAAGCCGGGCACCTGTATTTCTAAGCGATTCATAACAATCTCATTTTCATCGATAAGGTCTTGGCCAAATCGATAAATGGTGTCGAAATTTCCCTGGGTCGCCGAGGCATCATAGGCCGCAGCATTCGCTCTAACTTGCTCACGGCGAGACTCATAGGCGGTAATTTCATCGGCACTGTAACGCTTGGCCAACATGGTCTCAACCACCTGAGGGGACAAGACCGCTGCGGTAGCATTGTTGCCGCCAAAACCTTTAGAATTCAAAAACGCCACATCAATATTACCAACACCCTTTTCGATGTCTTGAGTGGAAATATTTAAGCGCTCATCAAGAACATCATCGGCCACTTTATCGATGGTTTTAATACCGGGTATGAGCCCGTACTTAAAAACGCCAAGACTTACCACTAACTGCTCGCCACTGGCTGGCGCCAAAGAGTGACCCACATAGGCTTTAACCGCCGATACTGGCCACTGCTTAATATCAAAAACTTTTGCGACTTCGTCAAAAATTCGCGACTCAGTAACTCGGTTCGCCGGAGTACTGGAACCGTGAGCCTGAATAAAAGAACGCTCGCGAACCGACTCTTCGCCGACAATAGCGCTTGCCGCCGCGACCGCTTTTGCCATAGTAATATAATTACCTGGCCCTGGAGCTGAAATGGATTTTTTGTAACCGTCAGCATTGATAAACACGTCGCTCACCGCACCGTGGATATCGGCGCCCAGTTCCAGCGCTAAAGCGTCGTCCATCAAAACCACATACTGAGTAGATTCAGCGATGGTAAACCCGCAGTTTTCTCCAAACGGGCGACTTGCGCGGCGGTGGTCAACGCTGTCGGTGTTATCTAAGCGCTTCAAGTTGTCTTCACTGGCCAGCGCACCCATGGTGGCGTAGCCATCAATCACTTCGGGCAGCACGGGGGCCTCGGCATTACCAACTACCGCTACGCGTCGCTTGCCATTGGCAATGTCTTCCGTCGCTGCACGCAGGTTATACAAAAAAGTAGCGCAGGCACCTACCAGAGAGCTGGTATGGCCAACACTACCTAGCACATAGGCATTCACGAAGTCAGCGGGCATGGTATTCAAACCCAGAGGGCACTGCTTGGTGCTGACTCGGCCGCCTTTTAAGCGAGACTGCAACATGCCGCCAAAACCATTTTCATCGAGCTGCGCCATGGCATTACTCGCGTACACACCAATTTCATCGGGCCTAACGGCATCAACAACCGATTTCCACTCAATGCCCATAGAGCGAACCGCGTCAGAAGCGCCCATGATGGCCATCTGCAAGGCGCGAGGGTGAAAGCGAGCGTTATAGTGGTCTGCAGGGTCAAAGCCTGTTGGCAGTTGGCCTGCGGCCTTTACCGGGCTTTGGCGATAACTGTCGGCCTTCAACTCCACGGTATCGTTGATTTCGACTTTAACGCGATCGCCGTCGATGTCGCTTAGGGTCCAGCTGGCCGGCAATGGCTCGGGGAGCTGGCGGCGGCGCACCTCAAAGGTGATTTTTTGCTCTTCAGAGGGAGAGGCACTCATATTTTTCTGCCAGTGCACAGCTTCAACGTCAAAGTGACTGTCTTCAATCTTGCGAATAAGGGTTGAGCTTAGAATCTGCTCTGAGAAGCGCTCGATAATGTCAGCAGTGCTAAGTGATTGCCCTTCGCTATCGAGGTAACCGCCCTCTTCAAACCGCACCAACTTCATCATCGCCGCTAAGCCCAGTAGCGTATTTTCTCGCTCTTTTTGGGGCATGTTTTCAATCACCATGCGCTGATAAGCGTGATGAAACGAACTGCGACCGGCGGCATTAAAGCCACCAAATCCAACGATGACCGGTAATGAAGACATATATTGAGGTTCCAAGAAATTAGATGATGAGCAGTCTATTGCCATGCGCTGCTAGCGGGCAGTGCCATTGAAGTCAAAACCTGAGGCATTATAGCCAAAAAGTGCCTCAATACTACCAGACCGCCTAGTCAGCCTTATGAGCGCATGCTATTTTGGCCAGATATTGAGGAATTTACGCCAATTTAGGCGCCAGGTGGTATTCGGGTATATGCACAAAATAACCTTTGTTCTCTGTGACGGCATGTTGGCCACAAGCACCACGCTGCCCTTTGAAATGCTGCGCGCCGCAGAAAGTGCCGCCCGCGGCAGCAGCCGCAGCCGGGCTGAGCGAATGCAGATACAAACCACAGCGATCAATCCCGAGCCGGTAATGACCAGTGTCGGCTTTCCCCTTCACCCAGAGACAACGCTGGAGACAGTGGGTGAAAGCGATATTATCTACCTACCGGCACTCTGGCGTAATCCGCGCCCCATTGTGAAAAAACACCAGGCTTTGCTTGAGTGGCTGCGCAAGGCTTATGAAAACGGCGCAACCATCAGCGCGGTAGGCACTGGCTGTTGTTTTTTGGCCGAAGCGGGCTTACTCAACGACAAACCGGCCACAACCCACTGGCACTACTTCGATCAATTCCAACGGGACTACCCTAGGGTTCAGTTGAAACGCCAATACTTCATCACCCAGGCAGGCAACTTGTATTGTTCCGCCAGCGTCAACGCTATGGCTGATCTTACTGTGCATTTTATAAAACGAATGTATGGCAAAACCGTGGCCAGTATTGTTGAGCGCAATTTTTCTCACGAGATTCGTCGCGCCTATGAAAGCACCAGTTACTTTGAGGGCAGCACTAAACACCACCCCGACGAAGACATTGTGCAGGCGCAAATTTGGCTGCAAGACAATTACTTTCGACCTATTAAGCTGAGTGACGTTGCCGCGCGCTTTGATATGAGCGTGAGAACCTTTAACCGCCGCTTCAAAAACGCGACGGACCAGTCACCGCTTCAATATTTGCAAGACATACGAATTGAAACGGCCAAGGATTTACTGCAAACAAGTAACCTGACCATTAGCGAAGTGGCTTATAAAATTGGCTATCAGGACATGGGACATTTTACTGCGCTATTTAAGAAACTAATTTCCACTACCCCCAGTGAATATCGAGCAACGGTTAGAGCCAAGTTGTTCACCGCCTAAAGAAAAACAATTATTTTCAATTACGCCCTTGAAAAGAATTCTCGCGCCCCTATATCTTAATTACGCAGGCCCACATGGGGTGCGTAAATTTAGCTTGGTCCCTAGAGACAAGCAAATTTTTAACTTTAAATATTGCTCAATTGAGGATATCAATATGCGTAACGTAGATTTTGCACCACTGTACCGTTCTTCTGTCGGCTTTGACCGCATGGCCAACTTGCTCGACACCATTTCTCGCAGCGAAAATAAAGAACCCGCCTACCCTCCCTACAATATCGAGCTGACAGGCGAAGACCAATACCGAATTACTATGGCCGTTGCAGGTTTTGATCAAAGCGAATTAAACATTGTTGTTGATCAAAATAAATTAACGGTCGCCGGCAAAAAAGCCAGTGACAACACGCCCAGAGAATATTTGCATCAAGGCATTGCCGCGCGAAACTTTGAACGCCGCTTTCAACTAGCTGACCACGTAAAAGTAAAAGACGCCAACGTCGCAAATGGTTTGCTACATATAGATTTACAGAGAGAAATACCGGAAGCCATGAAGCCGCGCACCATTGAAATTGGTGCCAATACCAGCGGCGTGAAAATTAACGGTGAATTAAGTAAGGAGCCATTAAAAGCCGCATCATAAGGCTGAAGCTTGTAGTGCTCTCTCCTCATTAATACTGCACACGCAGTCTTGGCGCCGACATTATGTCGGCGCTTTTTTACGGTATAATTATTTGAATTTAAGCGGTAATCTGAATTCCGCAAAGCGTAAGATCGTCGTCCAATGAGCGACGCCCTGCATATGCCAACAAAGCCGCTTCCACGTCATCAACAACTCGATGTGGGCAAAGCTCTGCCTCTGCGATAACGGCTTCCAAACGCTCAAAACCAAACTCATCACTATTAGCGCCCGCGCCACGTGTTTCAATAACCACATCGGTATACATGAACAGAATGTCGTCTTTCAGCATGGGGATATGGAAGGTTTCCCAACTGAAATCTGGCACAACACCCACAGGGATGCTGCCCTCGTCCAGGCGTATAATTTGATTGCCACGCTTTATATAAGCGTGTGGGTGGCCCGCACAGGCATAACCCAGCATGCGGGTTTCTGGTTGGTAATTGAAAATACAGGCGGTAACAAAACGGCCGCGCTCGCGACGAGTAAAAAAATGCTGATTGATATAAGTGAGCACCGAACCCGGACCGTTAAAGGTATCGTCCGGCTTAAAGGTTCTCAAAATAGCATCCATCATCACCGCTTCAATGGTTGCACTCGGGCCGTGCCCTGCAACGTCGGCTATGATCGCACCAAAGGAAGGCGATTCCGAGGAGCCGAGCTCATTTTTGAATGAAGTAATATCAATGTAATCTCCACCCGAAGAGCGAAATACCTTAAAGCGAAAGGCCAGCTCTACGCCGGGGATTTTTAGGCCACTGTCTGGCAGCAGTAAATGTTGCAAACGGGCCATCTCGCCCAATTCAGCGTCAATCCAGGTACGAGCCTCTTGCAAAACGTCTGTACGTTTCTTCAAGGCTAAACGCGTGCAGAAGAGCTCGATATTCAAGCGCAGTGACTCGTCCGCTTCCTTGATGGTGCCATTGTCTTCACTTAGCAGCACACACCAAAGATGGGCAAACTCGTCCAGAGGCACTGGATAAATCCAACCCTGAGTGTAATTCTTCATACGGCTGAAGGAATCTAACTGTCGCTCATTGAGTTTGAGAGGTTCTAAAAGATTCCTTTGTAGCAAGCCTTGCAATTCGGGAGCACAGTTGGCACAGACAACAGTGGTCTCAACCTGAGACAAATGAACGTCTGAATCGCTTGAAAGCTGCGTACTATCGATATCCAGCTCCTCAATTACTTGAGGGAGGAAAGAGTCAATTTGACGAACCAATAAAACTCTGGAATGAGAAAGATAGGAACCCACTATGTTCGCCAAAGATTGTCGCTGCTTCGGCGTCACATTAATTTGTTCTATGTAGGAATCGTCAAACAATTTCACGGTGACAGGGCCATCCAAAAGCTATAATTTTATGCGAAGGGAAAACAAGAAAACATTCTACTTAACCCCGGCACTTGTCCGATGTAGGCCTTTCAAGACTCGCTGTTCGCCATCCATGGCCGCTCCACGTCGGCGTCCTGCCTCCGAGGGTCTTGAAAGGCCTACACCGGACAAGCACCTTCCATTGTGCCTGCCCTGGGTTTTTGAGAACTTACTCAAAAAGGCATTAACTGTCTTTTTGCTGATCATCCACTAATGATCTGTTTAAGCCGGCCAGCCCTTGCTTTTTCAGAGTGGCTTTGTAGGTATTGCCATAGTTGCGCACTAAGGAAATGCCTTCAGCAACAAAATCATAGATCTTCCACTGGCCATCGCGGTTAATCATACGATAGCTCACCGGGATTTTTTTGCCACCGGAAAGAATTTGGGTACTAACCGTTGCGTAGCGCTCTTTCTTTATTTTTTCGCCCAGATAAACCACTTCTTCATCGGTATAGCTGGACAATAAAACGTAGTAAGTGTTTGTGAGCACATTGCGAAACAAAGATTTAAACTCTGCTTTGTCGGCGTCTGCCGAGGTTCTCCAATGCTTGCCAACAACACGCTGAGACACTGCACCAAAATCTACATTGCGATCAACAACCAGCTCAACAGCTGCCTTTTTTTCCGCTTCACCTAAACCCTCGGTTTGCATGATGAGTAACATCTCATCAACAATGGCCGTTAGGGTAACGGTTGCCTGCCCCGCCTGCAGCGTAAGAGGCGTTAATAAACTCGCAACCAACAAACATAAGCTTATGACAGCTTTCTTCATTGCCATTACTCTGAACCCCCTTCAAACATATACTTACTGATCAACTCTTCGATGCTAATAGCCGACTCGGTTTCAATAATTTCTTCACCCTCTTCCAAAGGCAGGTCTGAACCACCCGGGGTGATTTTCACAAAACGATCACCGATAATACCGGCGGTGCGAATTGAGGCAATTGAATCGTCTGGAATTTCAATGCCCTTGGGCAGGCGCAGAGAAACAACCGCCTCAAAGGCCTCAGCGTCTAAAGTGATGGAGGTGATCTTACCCACTCTCACCCCGGAAATTTCTACAAAGCCACCTGATTTCAAACCCGAGGCACTGTCAAAGCGAGCCACTAGGGTTTGCTCGTCAGAAGAAGCCATGCCTCCGCCGCCGATGTTGACCGCCATGTAAAACAGCGCAGCCAAGCCAAGCACTACAAATAATCCAACACTAAATTCTAAATACAGTTTACGCATGTTTACGAAAATCCCTAAAGCATCAATGAGCCAATAATAAAATCAAAACTTAACATCACAATGGCGCTGAGCACCACGGCGGTTGTGGTTGCATGGCTAACACCTTCAGCCCCAGACAGGCTCTGATTGAGGTGCACGTTAAAACCGTTGACCAAGGCAATCCACATGATAATAAGGCCAAACACAAGGGACTTAATCACCCCCATGAGTACGTCATTAATTGTTACGGTATCAATGAGGCCATTAATGTATGCGCCGGCACTCTCACCGTGAATTAACACCCCCACCACATAACCGCCACCGATACCCACCAAATCAAAAATAGCCGTTAACATGGGCAGGGCTACTATCGCTGCGAGCAAGCGCGGCAACATCAAATAGCGGTACACATCGATGGCCATACACTCAAGCGCGTCGAACTGTTGCTCGTTGCGCATAATGCCTATTTCCGCACAGCTGGCCGAGCCCACTCGAGCAATGACCATCAGCGCCGCCATTACAGGCCCCAGCTCCCTAATTAGACTCAAAGCCACAGCTGAGCCCAAGAGGTCGACAGAACCAAAACGAACTAAGGTGTCATAAAATTGCAGCGCCACAACCATACCGGTAAACAAACCGGCCACCAGCAACACAGGCAAAGTACGCACACCGACAAAATTAAGCTGTTTAATAAACTCGGCTAAAGGAAAAGGCCAATGAAAAAGCCGCGAGAGCGTTAAACCCAAAAATACCGCCGCCCGCCCTATGCTTGAAACGATATCGATGCTGTAGCGACCAAGACTGGCGGGTAAATTAATAAGACCTTCCATAGTATTAAGTTCCTCCTGCAGTGAGTCTTTGCAAGTAGGCATCAGCGTCAACAACTTTGTCTCTGGGCTTGCGATTGATCAGATTTTGAATTCGCACATCGCTGGAATTTTTAATTTCCTCAACAGTGCCCATCGCCGCAACCTCCCCATCAAAAAGCACGGTAATACGATCGGCAATTTTAAAGGCACTTTCCAGCTCATGGGTGACAATGACCATGGTCATGTTGAGCGCCGCCCGAAGTTGCAGAATGAGCTCATCCAGCTCCACGGAGGTGACGGGATCTAAACCGGCAGAGGGCTCATCGAAAAACAAAATTTTCGGGTCCATGATAACCGCTCTTGCCAAACCGGCACGCTTTAACATACCCCCCGACAGCTCAGCGGGCATCAAGTCTTCGAAGCCTGCTAGGTTCATCAATTCCAACTTCAGTCGCGCCATGATATCGATGGTATTTTCATCGAGCTCGGTATTCTCTCGCAGAGGCAGCTTAACGTTGTCGCCGACACTCATTGAACTGAGCAGAGCACCGCCTTGAAACGCCACCCCCATCGATCGACGCAAGGCCATCATCTGCTTGCGCCCAAGTTCTGCAATATTTTGATTCAGCAAGCTAATGCTACCGCTACTAGGTTTCTGAAGGCCAAGTAGGTGCTTAAGCAAGGTGCTTTTACCGGAGCCGGACCCTCCCATCACCACCATGATCTCGCCTTCGGCCACCGAGAAATTGACGTTGTGCAGCACTTGGCGATCGCCGTAATGGGCGTTCATGCCAAGCACCTCAATCACGGGCGGCTTACTGTTGTTTGTTTGTGTACTCTCACTCAAAGCGGATAAGACTCACTAAAGGTTATGTTCGTTTTCGACCATGGGAAAGACCGACACTAGCCGGGTTAGTTCCAAGACTTGTAGAGGGCTGCCCGTAGCGCCTAAGATTTTGAACTCCAAAGACTGCTTTTTCGCGACGTTAAAACTCTCAACCAAGGCCGCGATGCCGGAACTATCGATATAGGCCAACTGGGTAAAATCTACCAAGACGTGTTCTCCGCCGCCCAGTAGGCCCAGCAGTGTTTCGCGCAGCACGCTTGAGTTATGCAGGTCTATCTCGCCGCTTAGGTGTAGGCGTTCGTATTGTTTAAAGGTTGTTCTACTAATTTCCATAACTGTCGCCCTTAGGCTTCCTTCAGTGGTAATTGTTTACGCATTTCTAAGGTATTGCCGCTGGCATCGCCTTCAATCAGGTGAACGCGGTCCATCACCTGATGAATAATATGTAAACCAAGCCCCCCTGGTTGCTCATCAACCACGGGCTTTGCCGTTATATCGGCTTCACAGATTTCGGGACATTGATCGATAATGTGGAACACCGCTTCGCCATCTGCAGCAAAGATCTGCAGCTTCACAGAGCCATTGTCGCAATACTTGTAGCCATATCGGATGACATTGGCACAGGCTTCATCTACGGCCAAAACAATGCTGTTAATATCGGGGTCGGGGAAACCAAATTCAAGGCAAGCTTCTCTTACATCGGCTCGAATACTACAGAGCTTTGATGTGCATGAATCGCACTCAATGTTTTTGATCAATTTCAATGCTGGTCTCCCACCGCTTTACCGGATGCTAATATAGCTGTTCGCGCAGGTCGGGGGAAAGTAAAAACTGCCGTAGGCATATGATAATGGGCATTTACTTGAAAAAACACTGTTAGGCAGGAAAAAACTCTCCTGACACCTTCTGTCAGCAGAGCCCCCGTATACTCCACGTTTATGTAAATTTATTCACGGAATGCTTTTATGGATTTAATGAAAAACGGCCTGTCCCACGCGGCGGTTGATCGCATTGGTCAAGCTCTGGTGCGCTTGCAACCTAAACTGGACCGAGCGCTGTTTCAACAGCAGGCGCTGGAGGGCTTAGAATCCCTAGAACTGAAAGAGCGAGTCAATCATATAATTTCGACGCTACAGGCCTTTTTACCCAGCGATTTCGCTAAAACGGCTAAGCTACTGAAGCGCTTACCGGCTATTTGGGACCGCGGGCCCGCTGACGACCCGCTGCGAGGCTTCGCGGCCTGGCCTCTTATCGATTATGTGGGTGTGCACGGCCTGGAGCACCCCGAAATAGCTCTTGACCTCTTAGAGCATCTTACAGAGCTCTTTTCCGCTGAGTTCGCCATTCGGCCTCTCCTGCTAAACCACCCTGAGATTGCTCAGCGTTATTTACAAGATTGGAGCCTTCACCCCAGTGAGCACGTGAGAAGGCTAGCCTCTGAAGGTTCCCGCCCTCGCCTGCCTTGGGGTATACAGCTTAAACCCTTTGTTGAGGACCCAAGCCCTAACATACCCCTCTTAGACACCCTGAAGAACGACCCCAGTTTGTATGTTCGCCGCTCGGTGGCGAATCACCTTAACGACATCGCAAAAGATCACCCTGATACGGTTATTTCAATTTGCAAAAAGTGGTACAGCAAAAAGCCCTCTGAGGAAGTGCGCTGGGTAATTAAGCACGCCACTCGCACTTTGGTGAAAGCTGGTCACCCCGAGGTATTCCCCCTACTGGGCTACAGTGAACAGGTTGCCATTAAAAAACCCCAAATTACCCTCGAGTCGGCAGCACTGACATTGGGTGAATCCCTGAGCTTTTCTTTCAAGATTCAATCGACCAGCACCGCAGCCCAAAAATTAGTGGTCGACTTTGCCCTGCACCTGGTCAAAGCCAATGGTCGACGCCAAGCAAAAGTATTCAAACTGAAATCCTTGAACTTAGCTCCTCGGGAAATCTGTCAATTAGAAAAAACCCACTCCATAAAACCCATCTCAACTCGGAAGTATTATGCAGGCACGCAAGTATTAGAGGTTTTGGTCAATGGCAAAGGCGTAGCGGAATGTGAATTTGAACTGAGTGTTCCCTAGCGCCCGCCTCCTAAGAACGCTTGGCATAAGCACCTATCCCCCAAGCCGGTTCTTATACATAATAGGGCTCACACAAAAACAATAAATGCAGAGCCCCCTATGGACCCACAAATCTTCACCTTGGAATCTAAGCACAGCACGGACAGCCACCACATAAACACTCTGTTGTGGACCAGCGAAAAAGCCGGCGCCTCACTAGTACACATATGCCACGGCATGGCTGAATTCGCAGGGCGATATCAAGCTATCGCAGAATTATTGGTGGCAGCGGGATATCACGTGATTGCCCACGATCACCGGGGGCACGGCCAAGACAGTGCTCATCTCGGCCACTATGCCGACAGTGATGGCTGGCAAAAGGTTGTTGACGACATTGGCACTGTGCATGAATTTGCGCTTAAAACTCTCGGTGCGGGCACGCCCATTATCTTGCTGGGTCATAGCATGGGCTCGTTTATCGCTCAGCAATATGCCATTGAACACGGCAAACGTTTAAAGGCTCTAGTTTTGTCTGGCAGCAATTTGCCACAGGTGGGGCTAATGCGCAGCGCTCGCTTCATCGCCAAATTTGAGGCCTGGCGCCAAGGTCCCAAGGGCAAAAGTAAATTCATCGACAAGCTTTCCTTTGGTTCTTTCAACAAAGCCTTTAGCCCCAGCCGTACCGACTTTGACTGGCTGTCGAGAGACAATGAAATTGTAGATGCTTATGTTGCTAGTCCCCTCTGTGGGTTTTTATGCAGCAATCAGCTGTGGCTAGACATGTTGGGCGGCTTAATCGCGCTAGGCCAAGCAGACGCATTTAAGGCGATTCCATCAGACCTGCCTATTTATTTGCTTTCAGGTGAACTAGACCCCGTCAGTGCTAGCACCAACGGTGTGGACAAGCTGGCAGAGCGTATGCAGGCTTGTGGCTTGAGCGAGGTGAGTTGCAATCTTTATGATGAGGGACGGCATGAAATACTCAACGAAACCAATCGTGAAGAAGTGCTGAGCCATTTGACCAAATGGCTGATGGTCCTACCGGCCTAGACACTGTTTACCTAAACTCTCTCCACCTAGAGGCACTCAGTCTAAGTTCTACTTAGCCTAGACTGAGACCATTTAGACTACGCTGACACTAGTGCGCTTGAGCTTCACCCGAACCCTTTGGGAAACGAATGCTCTCCACCATTGCCTGTATCTCTTCCGGTGCATCGGGCGTAAAGCGACTCACTGCCAGTGCCACCACAAAATTCAGCAACATTCCCAAGGTGCCAATACCTTCGGGGGATATGCCCCAAAGCCAGTTCTCAGGCACATTGGCCCCGGGATTAACGAACTTAAAATAAACGATGTAGGCTGCGGTAAACGTTACCCCGCTTAACATGCCGCTAATGGCACCCTCTTTGTTCATACGCCGAGAGAAGATTCCCAATATAATGGCCGGAAAAAAAGAGGCTGCGGCCAAGCCAAAGGCGAAGGCCACCACTTGCGCCACAAAACCTGGCGGATTAACGCCGAGATACCCGGCAATCACCACTGCAACAGCGGCAGCCCCCCTGGCATATCGCAGCTCTTGCCGATCGGTAATATCGGGCATCAAATTTCGCTTTAACAAATCGTGAGACACAGAGGTAGAAATAACCAACAACAAACCCGCGGAGGTTGATAGCGCCGCGGCGATACCACCCGCCGCCACCAGAGCAATCACCCAGGCCGGCAAGTTGGCAATTTCGGGGTTGGCCATCACCATAATGTCTCGATCGATGGTCATTTCATTACGCTCGTCTCCAGCGTAATACATTCGCCCATCGTCGTTTTTGTCTTCCCAGCTGATGAGCCCAGTTTTTTCCCAATTGTTGATCCAGCTGGGCGCCTGCTCACGAGCAATGCCCTGCCCCTCTGGGCCGTTGATGGTATTGATCATATTGACCCGCGCAAAAGCGGCGATAGACGGTGCTGTGGTATACAGCAAGGCGATGAACAACAGCGCCCAACCTGCCGATTTTCGCGCATCGCGCACTTTGGGCACGGTAAAAAAACGCACTATCACATGGGGCAAACCGGCCGTGCCTACCATCAATGCCGCCGTTATAAAGAAGACATCAATTTTGCTTTTGGTACCACTAGTATAGGCGGTAAAGCCAAGTTCCTGAGAGAGGCCGTCCAGCTTATCGAGCAGGTAGGTACCCGAGCCATCGGCCAAAGTATCCCCCATACCAAGCTGAGGAATGGGATTGCCGGTAATCATGATTGAGATAAACACCGCTGGCACAAGGTAGGCGAATATGAGAACACAGTATTGCGCTACTTGTGTGTAAGTTATGCCCTTCATGCCGCCTAAGACCGCGTAGAAAAACACCACCCCCATGCCTATGATGACTCCAGTGAGAATATCCACCTCAAGAAAGCGCGAAAACACCACACCGACGCCACGCATTTGCCCGGCAACATAGGTAAAGGAGACAAAGATCGCACACACCACCGCAACGGTTCTTGCCACCTGTGAATAATAGCGATCACCGATGAAATCTGGCACCGTGAATTTGCCAAACTTTCGCAAATAAGGCGCCAAACAAAGTGCCAACAGCACATAGCCCCCGGTCCAGCCCATCAGGTAAACGCCACCGTCATAGCCCATGAAGGAAATTAATCCCGCCATAGAAATGAACGACGCTGCAGACATCCAGTCAGCCGCTGTGGCCATACCATTGGCGATGGGGTGAACATCTCCACCGGCGACGTAGAATTCTTGGGTAGAACCCGCCCTCGCCCACAGGGCTATGGCGATATACAAAGCGAAAGAAGCACCCACAATCAAAATGGTTAATAGTTGGATACTCATACTTCAATCCTCGTGCACGTTATATTTTCTGTCCAAACGGTTCATTTTCACCACATAGACAAAAATCAGCACCACAAAGCTGTAGATAGCGCCTTGCTGAGAAAACCAGAAACCCAGTTTGAAACCTCCGAGACGAATGCTGTTGAGCTCTTCAACCCATAAAATACCGAAACCAAAACTTACAATGAACCAAATCAATAGCAAACTCAGTAGCAGCCGAATGTTCTCCCGCCAATAGGCTTTGGCTAAGGTACGATCTTCAAAACTCATAAGGTACTCCATTAGTATTATTTTTATATTGAATCCGGGTGAAGCGAATGGCCTAGCGAATGCTGTAACGACAAAATGCTGACGGCGAAGCAAACTCTTAAGCGCACAACATAACATAGCTCTTTTGCTAATTTCAGCCTAAACTCACTATACTTAGCCAAGGGATAGGAATGAGATAGGACTTTATTACTAAGTGAATTGAAGCTGCGAGTTAATGGGCATTTGAATATATTCAAAAAAACACTTATACCTCTCTGCACCTCCCTATCAGTGCTATTACCTGGTGCTACTTACAGCGATGAAACCCTCTCGCTGTTAACTTGGGAGGCCTACATTTCCCCCAAGGTTATTGAAGCGTTTGAAGCACAAACGGGCATTCGAGTTGAGAGCCATTTTTTCACCAATGATCCGCAGCGAAGCCTGCTAGTTTCAAGCTACCCTGAAGCTTACGATCTAACCCTGCTAGACAAGTCCGACTTGGTTCGCTATCAAAATCTAAATTGGATTGCGCCGATGAACCTTGATTTAATACCCAATGAAAAACATATCGATCCTCAGTGGCGCGACAGTCAACAATTGGGCCTGGCTTATACTTGGGGAACCACAGGTATCGCTTATCGAGCCGACAAGCTCGAAACCGCGCCAGACAAATGGGCCGACCTGCTAAACCCCAGCGTGACTTTGCAGGGTAAGATTTTAATGATTAATGAAGCCGAGGAGATCTTCATCGCGGCTTTAAAATACATGGGCCTGCGCATGCATGAAATGTCTATTCGCACCATTGACCTAGCCTACGACATTCTCTCTACCCAGCGACCTCACACCCGTTACAGCATTGAGCCTTTAAATCAAGAAAACGGCTTTGTCACGGGCGAAATTTTAGCGGGAATGGCCTACAATGGCGACGCAGCTTATCTCAAGAAATATTTCAACAGCGATATTAACTATGCACTGCCCGCGGAAGGCTGCATTTTGTGGGCCGACTATTGGGTAATGCTGAGTAAATCACCCAACAGGCGAAACGCCCACCTATTTCTTGATTTCATTAACACCCCCAAATACGCCCGTGAAAATGCTCAATTTATTAGCAACGCCACCGCCAACAAGGCGGCTTACCAACTACTATCAGAGGAAGAGAGGAATAACACTATAATTTACCCGCCCAAACAAACACTTAAAAACTGTGAAGCCATCAACTTTAATACATCAGACATAAGTCGAGAGATGAATCATTTATTTTTTATGCTTTCGGGGAGTCAGTAGTCGATGCGTCTGTCAAACCGGCTAATCATCATTATCTTAATTGCCGTTATTGGGCCGCTCACAATACTTGGTCTTGTGGCGAGCAAAATTATTCAATCTGAAATGGAAAAACAATATCTGGATATGCCGGGGGGCACCCTGAGTGATTTGCAGTTTTTACACCAAGACATCAAAAATAACCTCAGAGGAAATTTAGAATTCTTGTCTCAAAACTCTACGGTGAAAAGTTTCATTCGCCTAGAAAAAGACCAACAAGTAGGTGGGCTACACTCTGCACTACTGCAATTATTTAAATCTTTCTCAAAAATTTACCCGGATTTTTATCGCTATCAACTGGTTTCTAGCGACGGAGATGTGAGAGCCTACTTCAACACTCTGAGGCAACGTAACACCCACCAAAACATAAGTAACAGAGATTTCTTTAAGGACATCATCGCCGACGAAGACGGTGTCAGCTCTTTTCTCACCCTAGATGTCAATTCAGGAAAGCCGGTACTTCTACTAGCCCGCAAGCTTACGCCGGAACAAAAAATTCACCCCAACAGAGAGCTGGAGAAAAAAATAGAGCAAAGCTATCTTTTACTCTATTATCGCCCTAAGCACCTTACCCAACTCATCAGCGAGCGGGCCAGGCACCTGCAAGCACAAATCACCATGACCAGCTTAAAATATGGGCCTCTTTTCAGCACTGGCTTTGATGCGGGCAATACCCGCTCTAACAGAGCCAACGACTCCGATACCTATTCGCAGCTAGATTCGCCGCTATCGCCAGACGTTAATGTGAAAATAATGGTGCCCAATTCAATTGTACGGGCCGCCAACAAAACCCTCAATCAATATCTCTTTGGTATATTGATACTGTCTTTTTTCCTAGTACTTGTGGGCGGTTACTATCTCATCAAGCGCTATATTAATAAGCCGATGCAACAACTGATGATGGCCGCTGAGGAAATTAACCGGGAGAACTGGAACTATCGCCTGCCAAATCCCCCTTCGGGTGAATTTGGCGATCTTTACCAAACCCTAGCCTCAATGCTTGAGCGCATTCGCCTGGCTTACAAATCTATGGTGGAAGGTAATGTAGAGTTGGAAAAGCGCGTTGGCGAACGAACAGCCGTACTTGAACAGGCCATGATCGACCTACAGCTTTCGCGGGACTCAGCAGCGCGCGCCAATCAGGCTAAAGGTGAGTTTCTGGCGAATATGAGCCATGAAATACGCACGCCCATGAATGGCATACTGGGCATGGTGCAACTACTATCTGACACTGAAGTAAGTACAGAGCAACGCCGCTATATAAATCACATAGAGAGCACCAGCGATATTCTTTTAGCGATTATCAGTGACGTGCTAGACCTGTCGAAAATTGAGTCTGGCCTACTAGAATTAGACAAAATTCCCACCAATTTAGCCACCATCATCCACGATGTGAGCGCTGTGTTCACCAACATCTCCGACCATAAGGTTGATTTCCAAACCCACGTCAGTGGAAATTTTCCAGACGCGGTTTATCTGGATGAAACGCGAATTAAGCAAGTACTCATTAACCTAATAGGCAACGCCTTTAAGTTCACCAAAACGGGAAAAATTTCCTTGAGGTGTGAATGCCTAACAAAAAGTGATCAGCAAGTTGAAGTTCATTTCACTATAAGTGACACCGGCATAGGCATACCTCCAGAGCGCTTGGAGTCGATATTTGAGAAATTCAGCCAAGCCGATTCCTCAACCAGCCGGGAATTTGGTGGTACGGGTCTTGGACTCTCTATCTGTAAGCATATTATTGAACTTATGGGCGGCCAACTGTCGGTATTCAGTGAAGTTGGCAAAGGCTCAGATTTTTTCTTTACCCTGCTCTTTGACTGCGGCACTTTAAGCCAAGCCAGTTCAATTGAGCATTCACCCGAGGCCTTGGCAAAGCTTAAGGACTTGCCCGTATTGATAGCAGAGGACAACGTGGTCAATCAAAAAATCATGGTTGCGATGATGCAGAAACTAGGCTGCGATGTAAGTTTGGCGGCCAACGGCCGCGAGGCTCTGCTCGCCTGTGAGGCTAAATTTTTCTCGGTTATTTTTATGGATTTACAAATGCCGGAAATGAATGGCTTTGAAGCGACAGCGGCCATAACCCAGCAGCAAGCCGAGCAGGAAAAACAAAGCTATATCATTGCGCTTACGGCCAATGCCACGGAAGAAGATCGTCGCCAGTGCCTCGATTCCGGTATGCATGAATTTATGACCAAGCCCATAAAATTCGCCTCGCTTCGCAATGCCCTGATAAAGACCCTGCAAGATTGAGCATGCCCTAGCCCTTGAGAATATCGGGGCTTTTCCAGAGATAAGCCTATTCTTTTGGGCCTGTCTGTGCCACGGGTTCGCAATTACTCGCCTCTAGTGCTAAATTCTGAATAGAGAAGTAAGACTTTGACCAAGAGCGAACCTGGCTATGCTAACTTCACAGGGAAAACAACCCTACAACGAAAATCGACGCCAATACAGGCGTACAGCGATTAATTACCCCGCTATGGTAACGCTGGTACCAGACGAAGACACTGAAGCTCCCCGCCCTCTAGAAGTAATCATCCACGACATATCTTACGCTGGCATTCGCATTGAAGGCCCCGCTTTAGTTATGCGAGTGATCCAACCTGACATAGACTCAATAGACGAACACAAATCGGTGAATCTATGCATTAAGTTTACAATGCCAGACCCTCAACTGGGCCAACAAACCGTGGTGGTACAAGCCGCAACCACCTACAGCACCCCAGTGAGTTACGACACCGGCAGTATTGGCCTAGAATTCGTGGACGTTGAACAGGGCATAACGGCGCTCTCTGAGCTGCTTATCAGCAATTAATGCATTAAACCTGTCCAAATGAACAACTTGGCACGCTGAATGCAATATCTCTGTGGTGCATCCAAGCCTAGCTAGGATGTATCTCTCATCATCGCTTATGTGCCCTCTTCTGAGGGCTTTTTTATGCCTGTTAATTGAGTTTTGGATTGTATTTGTACGAAGTGATTAGATCTTGTGCTATCGGTGGTTTTATCCGCTGATCATATTAGTGCGATGGATGAGGCCCGCGCACCAAATTAAATCATAATTTGCGATAGACCACGGGTAGACAATTAAGCTTGTGCTCTCAACTTAGCCTAAGCGCGCTCGAAGTTTGTCCATCACGGCCATAAATACTTTGTGCTCATCGGGCTGCAAGACACTAATTAATTCCTGTTCCCAGGCCAGTGCTTGCGGCGCAATTTCCTTATACAGATCTATGCCCTTGGCGCTAAGCGTTAAGTAACTGGCACGCTTGTCCTTAGCGTTTTTCTGTTTTAACAAACAATCTTTTTCGTCTAGCAGTTTCACCGCGCGCGACATTTTGACCTTGTCCATCCCCGTTAAAGTGCCGATGTCGCGAGCTGTTTGTGCGGGCAGTTCCGCCAAAGACGCCAAGATTCGCCACTCGGCTACGCTGAGGTCAAATTCTTCACTGTATATCTTCGCCAGTGAATCGCTAATTTGCTTTCCCAAGCTAACAACTCGATAGGGAATGAACTGGTTTAACACTAATGTATCGGCTGGATCACTGGACATAGTTACTGCCATTGCAGAGGGGAATAAAAAAACAATATTACAAAGCTGGCAAGTTTGACTCAAGCTCGAAATAGTTTCATTTGTAACTAATATCGAGTAAGCTAGCCTCAACAGCACAGAGGGCTCGCTATGATTGATCCAAGTACACTGTTTTACCAGAATGGTTTCGGGAATGAACACGAGACAGAAGCACTGCCAGGCGCGCTCCCTGTAGCGCAGTTTAGTCCACAGAAATGTGAGTATGGGCTGTATGCAGAGCAGTTTAACAGCACGGCATTTACCGCCCCGCGCGCCGCCAACCGGCGCACTTGGATGTATCGCATCCGCCCCTCTGCGGCTATGGGCGAATTTAGCCCCATAGACAAAGGCCTGCTGCGAACCGCGCCAATTACAGAAGCGGATTGCCCGCCTAATATAATGCGCTGGGACGCCTTGCCTCTCCCTACTGAGCCCACTGACTTTGTCAGCGGCTTAACCACCGTGGCGGCCAACGGTGATGCGCGTGCGCAAACCGGCATTGCCATTCATGTTTATGCCGCCAATCAGAATATGGACAATCGGTTTTTCTATAATGCCGATGGCGAGTTGCTAATAGTGCCTCAGGAAGGAGCGATTCTCGCGTATACCGAACTGGGTGTATTGCACGTAAAACCGGGTGAAATATTGCTCATTCCCAGAGGCCTGAAGTTTAAAATAGAACTGCCCGAGGGGCCGGTGCGCGGTTACATTTGTGAAAATTACGGTGAAGATTTACATCCACCCGAGCGCGGCCCGGTAGGCGCAAACGGCTTTGCTAATGACCGAGATTTTCAATACCCCGTGGCTTGGTTTGAAGACCGCAATGGCGACTTTACCCTTACCGCGAAATTCTGTGGAGGTTTACACGAGGCCAAGATGGGCCACTCACCTTTAGACGTTGTGGCCTGGGTGGGAACTTCCGCGCCCTACAAATATGACTTGTCGCGTTTCAATGTGATCAATAGCGTGAGCTACGATCACCCAGACCCGTCAATTTTTACCGTGCTGACCTCCCAGAGCAGTTCCCCTGGGGTTGCCAATTTAGACTTCGTTATTTTTCCTCCACGCTGGATGGTGGCGGAAGATACTTTCAGGCCACCTTGGTATCACCGCAACATGATGAGTGAATTCATGGGTTTGATTGAGGGTGTTTACGACGCAAAAGAAAAAGGCTTTACCCCCGGCGGCATGAGCTTGCACAACTGCATGAGCCCTCACGGCCCTGAAGCTGAAGTGTTTGAAAAAGCCAGCAATGCCAGCTTAGAACCCCAGCGCTATGAAAACACTTTGGCCTTCATGTTTGAGTCGCGCTATGTCATTGCCCCCACCCAATTTGCATTAGAAACCTCCCTGCGACAAAAAGACTACAATGATTGTTATCAGGGCCTAAAAAAACACTTTAAATCAAGCGCTAATACCACTAGCCAGAATTCATAAATCGAGTGAGCTACATGCCAAATTTAAACGATACCCACAACCCTTCTCTGCGCAGCTGGGTTGACTCAGCCAACCTTGAAGGCAATGATTTCCCGATTCAAAATTTGCCCTTCGCCTGTTTCCGACGTCGCGATACCAAAGAAACACTGCGCGGCGGGGTTGCCATTGGCGATCAAATTGTTGACCTAGGAGCGCTTCGTGACGCGGGCAACTTTGAAGGCTTGGCAAGAACAGGCTTGGAAGCCGCCGCAGAGACTTCACTGAATCACTTTATGAGCTTGGGCACGGCCTACTGGTCAGCACTGCGAGCGTCTTTGTCAGCGGGGCTTGCGGAAGGAAGTTCTGCCATGAACGCGTTGAAGTCTTGTCTTATCCCTCAGACGGAGGCGGAATATGGCATGCCTTGTGTGGTTGGAGACTACACCGATTTTTATTCTTCCGTGCATCACGCCACCAGTGTGGGAGCATTGTTTCGTCCCGACAACCCCCTGCTGCCCAACTACAAATGGGTGCCCATTGGCTACCATGGCCGGGCCTCGTCAATTGGCGTTTCTGGTCAGAGCTTTCCACGCCCCAGAGGCCAACTCAAAGCCCCCGATGCGGCCGAACCTTCTCTGGGTCTCAGCAAGCGTTTAGACTACGAGCTGGAAATGGGCATTTTCATGGGTTCAGGTAACGCACTGGGCAGCCCCATCAGCATCGACCAAGCCGAAGACCACGTTTTTGGTTTGTGTTTGTTTAACGATTGGTCTGCTCGCGACATTCAAGCATGGGAATATCAACCTTTGGGGCCATTTCTCGCTAAAAACTTTGCGTCTACCATCTCTCCGTGGATTATCAGCACTGAAGCCCTCGCCCCTTTCCGGGAAGCGTTTAGCCACCCAGAAAATGACCCCCAGCCTCTGCCCTATTTGAGTTCAAAGAAAAATTCTACAGAGGGTGGTTTTGATGTCACTCTTGAATGCCTGCTGCGCACTGAAAAAATGCGTGCGGCGGGTGAAGCGGCCACCACACTGTCTCAATCCAGTTTCAAGCACTCCTATTGGACCGTTGCGCAGATGGTTACCCATCACACCGTGAACGGCTGTAACTTGATGCCGGGAGACTTGCTCGGCACTGGCACCCAGTCTGGCCCCAGCCATGAAGAAGCTGGCTCTATGTTGGAGCTCAGCCGAGGTGGCAAAGAGTCCATCACTCTGCCCAACGGCGAGAAGAGAACCTTCTTGGACGACGGCGACACCGTGCTGATGAAAGGCTACTGCCAGCGAGAAGGCTTTGTTCGCATTGGTTTTGGCGAGGCCGAGGGCACAGTATTAGCAGCGAGGGATTCTTAAGTGAAGCTTTACGGTTACTATCGCTCTTCCGCGGCTTATCGCGTGCGCATTGCCTTAAATTTAAAAGGCATTGCCCACAGCCATGTGCCGGTAAACCTGCTTCACAGCGAACAAAAAGATGAAGAATACAATGCCCTCAACCCTCAGGGTTTAGTGCCCACCCTGAGATTGGAAAGCGGCGAGTGTATTGGCCAATCTACCGCAATATTGGAGTATCTGGAGAGTGAATATCCCGATATTCCTCTGCTGCCGGCCAAGGCCATTGAAGCCGCCAAGGTCAGAGCTTGGGCAAACACCATCGCCTGTGACATTCACCCTTTAAACAATTTGCGGGTGCAGAAATACATTACTGGAGAGTTGGATGCCAGCGAGGCGCAAAAGATCGACTGGCTTTACCACTGGATAGATCAAGGGTTTTCCGCCTTAGAACAGGAGATTTTGGCCGCGCCCTATTGTTTTGGTGAATCACTCACCCTAGCGGATGTGTATTTAATTCCCCAGGTGTATAACGCACTGCGATTCAAGCAAGATCTTTCGGCTTACCCTAAAATCATGTCGGTTTACGAGGCCTGTAACTGTGAAGCCGCTTTTGCGGCGGCTGCGCCAGAGCAACAGGCTGACGCGGTCTAGGCCAGCAAAAAGTGGCTAGGTATTCACTCAGCGTTTCGCTGAGGCCTTACTGAGCAAGCGATCAAGCTGATCGGCAAAGGTTTTGCGGTCAGCTTGGGTCATGGCCGAGGGGCCGCCGGTGTGCTCGCCACTGGCCCGCAGCGTATCCAAAAAATCCCTCATATTGAGCCGGGCTTTGATATTTGCCTTAGTCAACAGCTCCCCTCTAGGGCTCAGAGCTAAAGCGCCCTTTTCAATCACCTCCGCCGCCAGGGGGATGTCGCTGGTAATAACCACGTCACCCGCCTCTGCGCGCTTAACAATTTCGTCGTCGGCCACATCAAAGCCGGAGGGCACCTGCATGGCCGAAATCACCTTTGATGGCGGCACGCGCATGGGCTGATTGGCCACCAGAATTGCCTCAATTCGAGTGCGCTCAGCCGCTCGGAACAAGATTTCTTTAATCACTACCGGGCACGCATCGGCGTCCACCCATATCTTCATAGCACTCACACTCATGTGGAATACAGCTCTCTCTCATTGGGGGCCGCAATCTTAACTGGGCGAAGCGCTTAAATCGAGCCTCTGCCAGAGATAAAAGCCCCAGCAATACAGTTCCCGTGAACATGTGCCAGACCTATACAGCTCGGGGCTGTCGCGGTATAGTGTCGCCACGGCAAAGAGCCAGTACAAGAGAATCTTGCCAAACGGCATATTCATCACTGATGAGCACAACAATAATGGCCAAGACGCCCTCAATCTCACAGATGTACACTCATTATCGCCCCAAACTGGTGCGATTTATCAGCCGTATAGTCAAACCACAAGATATTGACGATATTGTTCAAGAAACCTTCGTTAAGTCAATTGAAGCGGAACTCAAGCAAGATATCGATTATCCGCGCACCTACATGCTAAAAACAGCCAGAAACTTAGCCCTGAACCACGTTAAGCGTTGGGACAATAAATATACAGATACAGTAGCGGATTTTAGCGACTCAGTTGTTGATTATAAGAGTGCCAGTCTAGAGGCCGAGTTTGAATCCAAAGAGCGCTTTTTGCTCTTCTGCCAGGCGGTAGACAAACTGCCAGGCCAATGCCGCAAAGCCTTTGTACTGAAAAAAGTGTATGGCCTGAGCCAAAAAGAGATCTCCAGCTATCTCGATATATCTGAGAGCACGGTGGAGAAACACGTGGCTAAAGGCCTGCTGAAGTGCTTTGAGTACATAGAAGATTCGAACAACACCATTATCCGCAACAGCCGTAATGCTTCTCAGAGTGTTGTGAGCACAGCCTTAACCCGAAAGAGCCAAGTCAAATGAGTACTGTTGTCCCCCTGCCACTCGCTCAGCCTATCAGAGAAGAGGCCAGCCACTGGATTGCCAAGTTGGAACGCGGCCTAAGCGATATTGAACGCACTGAGCTAGCAACTTGGGCAACTCAATCCCATACACACCATGACATGCTGATGAGAATGGCCAGCTTGTGGGATTCAATGGGTGTTCTCAACGAATTGTCTTCACTGTTTCCCTTAGAGCAGCCAAGCACCAGCAAAATAAAGTCGCCGCGCATGCCTCGTATGGCCATCGCCGCCAGCTTTTTGATGTGTTTGGGCATTGGCGCGTTTTGGATGAACAGCCCCGACACCCAAAACTTAAATAACTACCCCTCTCAGTACCTGACCGCAGTGGGTGAACACACCACCAAACGCCTGTCAGACGGCTCAGTTATTCAGCTCAATACCAATAGTCTGATCAAAATCGACTTTTCAGCTGATGAGCGCCGCGTGACCTTGGTACGCGGAGAAGCGCATTTTGAAGTTGCCCACGCCCCAGAGCGCCCCTTTATTGTTCAGGTGGGCCAAAAGTCGGTTCGCGCGGTAGGAACGGCCTTTAACATCTATGTGGGTGTGGAAGAGTCTATGGAACTGATTGTGACTGAAGGTAAGGTTTTACTCAGTGATATGGATCGGCGCGAAACTAAATCCATAGACCCTCTCAGCCCCAGTAATGTAGGCGACCTACTATTAAATGCGGGCGAGAAAGTAGCGGTTGAAATAAACAGCGTAGGTAGCGTTGAGAAACTTGAAATTGATGACATGGAGTCTGAATTAGCCTGGCAGCAAGGTTTCCTTGTATTTGAAGGCGAAGCTCTGGAGAGCGTATTAGAAGAAGTTAGCCGATACAGCGAAGTGAACTTTGAATTGGCCGACCCCACTCTAAAAAGTATTAATATTGCCGGTTTTTACAAAGCACGCGATGTAAATGGCTTACTGCTGTCCCTCAAAGAGAACTTCAACATCCATGCCGAGCGAGATAGAGATCAGCAAAATCATATTACCCTTAGTGCGCTTTAAAGCCACTTTCACAGTTTTTCCACTTTTTTTTTGCCGTCTATGGCGGATTTTTGCGAGCCAGTTGTTGATTGATACTGAGGTTGTAGGAATCACGCCTAGAGGGAATGACAAGCGTCGCGTTATACACGCCTGGATGTTGGGATTGTCGCTGATATTAAGCGCTCTCTCCACCGCAGCAACAGCGCAAGATGTACGTCGTTTTGACATTCCCAAACAGCGAGCTGATAAAGCATTAACAGCATTTGCCCAACAGGCCAATAAAACCGTAGTGTTTTCATTTGACCTGACTCGACAGTACACGGCCAATAAACTGGCCGGCAATCATACGGTGAAACACGGTATGACAGTGCTGCTGAGGGGCACAGGCTTAGAAGCCAAAATCAGCGATTCCGGTCAACTGCGTATCCAATACAGTGAACCACCGGAGAGTAATAAAAAAATGAAAACTAAAAAAACGATGATCGCTACGGCGCTGTCAGCTATTTTGGCCGGCGCTACCCAAGGCGCTATTGCGCAAGAATCCACTATTGAAGAAGTTACCGTACTGGGCAGCCGTCAAGCTGGACGTTCAGCCGCCGACCTGCCAGTGCCAGTAGATACATTAACCGCCGATGCTATGACCAGCAGCGGCCAAACCGAAGTGGGCCGCATGCTGCAGTCGCTTGCCCCTTCATTCAACTTTTCTAGCTCTTCCATCAGTGACGGTTCTGACGCACTACGCCCTGCTACTTTGCGTGGCCTGGGTCCAGACCAAACACTGGTATTGATCAACGGCAAGCGTCGCCACCAAGCAGGCTTGATTCACATCAACACCTCTGTTGGCCGTGGTACTGCAGGCGTCGATTTGAACGCAATCCCTGCCTCTTCTATACAGCGCATTGAAGTATTGCGCGATGGCGCTGCCGCTCAGTATGGTTCTGACGCGATTGCGGGTGTTATCAACATCGTATTGAAAGACGATCCAGAAGCGGGCCACATCGCCATCAGCACAGGCGAGTACAGCGAAGGTGACGGCGCTACTAACAACATCGACCTTTCAAAAGGTTTTGAGTTGGGCGACAGCGGTTTCTTCAACATTTCTGCAAACTTCCGTGACCGCGACAGCACAAACCGCGCCGGCCTGCACGGTTCTTGTCAGTTTAACGGCTGTGCCGACACTGATGGCAACGGCATCGTAGAAGCGGGCGACCCTCGCGAAGTGACGGCACCTCGTCAGACCTTCCGCATCGGTGACGCAATTTCCGAGCAGAAAGCATTCACTATCAACACCGGCTTTGAAGTAGGTCCTGGTGAGCTGTACGGTTTCATTGCTTACTCAAGCCGCGAAAACGAATCTGCCGCCTTCTTCCGTCACAACGCCAACAGTACTGGCAACGTGGCTTTGGCTGATGGCGACGCAACCATTCCTGCTGGATTCTTGCCTAAAATCAACACCCAAATTGACGACTTGTCTTTCAACTTTGGCTACCGTGTTGACTTCAGCAATGACGCTACCCTGGACATTTCTTATACCTCGGGTGAAAACAGCATTGACTACGTTACTAGCGATACCATTAATTCGTCTTTTGCCAACAACCTGCGTTACACCACCAGCCTGAGCTCAGATGAGATTCGCGCTTCTGTGCCTCGCTCAGCAGCGGCTTACGGATTGGAGCTGGGTCTGGAAACCATCAACCTAGACTACACCCAGTCTTACGGTGATTTGTTTGTGGCAATCGGCAGCGAGATTCGCACCGACGAATACAAAGTTATTGCGGGTGAAGAATACGCATATCGCGACTATGACAGTGTTGATGGCGTAAACATTCACCCATTCAACGCAAGCGGCGGCACGCAGGGTTTTGGCGGTATTGGGCCACAGTCTGAAGTTGACGAAAGCCGTGACGTTTTCTCTATCTATGTCGACACCGAATACCAGGTTAACGAAGACCTGATGATCAGTGCCGCCATGCGATACGATGACTACGACGGCTTTGGCGATACCACCAACTTCAAGTTGGCAGGCAACTGGGGCATCACTGACGCCGTACGTTTACGTGCAGCAGCCAGCACCGGTTTCCGCGCGCCTTCCATGCAACAGCTTTACTTCAACAATGTGAGCACTCAGTTTGTTATCGATGGCAGTGGTAATCTGGTTGCTGAAGAAGTGGGCACGTTCCGCAACGACAGCTCCCTCGCACAGGCCATTGGTATCCCTCAATTGAAGGAAGAGCAGTCACAAAACCTGAGCTTTGGTATTGTTGCTGACTTGACTGACAACTTGACCGTAACTGTTGACTGGTACTCCATCGATATTGAAGACCGTATCGTAATCAGTAACCGTTTGGGCAAGGGCTTGTCTGATACAATGGATTCCGCGCTGAACGCTGCAGGCGCCGGTAAAGGCCAGTTCTTCTTGAACGGTGCCGACACTGAAACTGAAGGTGTTGATATTGTTGCGACCTACGGCGATATCGCCTTGGGCGAAGGCAACTTGGATATTACCTTTGCGGCTAACTTCACCAGCACCGATGTTACGGACTTGTTTACGCCTTCTGGCAGCGGCCTAGAAACCTTATCTACGGATGATGTATTTAGCTCACAAGACATTTCCATCATTGAAGAGTGGCAGCCAGAGTCGCGCATCAGCTTGAGCGGTTCTTACACCAACGGCGCATTGAACGCTAACTTGTCTTTCAATCAGTACGGTGAATACACGGTTCAAGATGGTGGCAGCCAAACTTATGGCGCCAAGACTCTGACCGATGTTCGCGTAAGCTATGCCTTTGAAAATGGCTTCAGTGTAAATGCGGGTGGTAACAACATCTTTGATGTTATGCCAGACAAGAACGAAATTGGTAACTCACGAACTGGAGCCATTGAAGACGGCCCTGGCGGCGCGATTATCGTTGATAGTACGGGAGTGTTTGACTACTCACGTCGTTCAGCACCTTTCGGCTTTAACGGTGCTTACTTCTACGCTGGAGTTTCTTACGACTTCTAAAGTCAAAGAACTCAAGTTCTAGCTAAAAAAAAACTCCGGGGCCTAGGCTCTGGAGTTTTTTTTGCTTGGGATAAAACCCGGGGGTCAAGTCTTGCCTTTTGCCTTTTTTGGGCCTTGGGGATCTTGTTAGCTTGTGCCACTCTAAAAAAGGCAAAAGGCAAGACTTGACCCCGTTGTTTAGATCCCGGAGACGGCTTTGGTTTCTAGGAAGTCTGCGAAGCCGTGTGCGCCCCACTCGCGACCGTTACCGGATTGCTTGTAACCTCCGAAAGGGGTATTGAAATCACCGGATTGACCGTTTACGTTGATGTTGCCCGCGCGAATTTTGGAAGCAACGGCCTGGACGCGTTCCATGTCGTTGCCTTGAATGTAACCCGCTAAACCAAAGGGGGTGTCGTTGGCAATTTCAATGGCTTCAGCTTCGCTGCTGTATGGCAGTATGGTTAGCACTGGACCAAAAATCTCTTCCCGTGCAATGGTCATCTGGTTGTTTACGTCGGCAAAGACTGTGGGCCTAACGAAGTAACCCTTATCAATACCTTCGGGCAAGCCTGTACCGCCACACACTAAGGTAGCGCCTTCATCAATTCCAGCCTGAATCAAACCCTGAATTTTGTTGTATTGAAGATCGCTCACTACGGGGCCCATGGTGGTTCCCTCAGCTTTGGGATCGCCCACTACAACTTTGGCTGCGGTTTTAGCTGCAATCTCTGCGGCTTCAGCCATTCTCGCTGCAGGCACTAGCATTCTAGAGGGGGCGTTACAGGACTGTCCGGAGTTTACGAACATGGTCTTTACACCACGGCTTACGGCCGCTTCGAGGTCTACGTCTTCGAGAATGATGTTGGCTGACTTACCACCTAACTCTTGAGCTACACGCTTAACGGTAGGTGCTGAGCTCTGAGCCACGAGAGAGCCCGCACGGGTTGATCCCGTGAAAGACATCATGTCTACTTCTGGGTGGCTAGACAGAGCTGTACCCACACCAGGGCCGTCGCCATTCACTAGGTTAAATACGCCGGCAGGTACGCCAGCTTCTTCTAGAATCTTGGCAAATACGTAAGCTGATAATGGCGCTACTTCTGAAGGCTTAAGAACCATGGTGCAACCTACGGCCAGAGCTGGCGCTACTTTGCAGGCGATCTGATTGATTGGCCAGTTCCAAGGTGTAATCAAGCCGCACACGCCGATAGGCTCTTTGAAGATGCGGCTGTTGCCCGCGCTCTCTTCAAATTCATAGGTCTTAAGGATTTCCAGTGCGGTGGTGATGTGACCCAAGCCCGCTCCGGCCTGATTCTGTGCCGCCAACTTAGTGGGGGCACCCATTTCTTCAGAAATCGCCTCGGCCATTTCGTTGTAGTTGTTCTTATAAGCCGCCACTACAGCTTCTAACAGAGCAATTCGCTCTTCTCTAGAACTGAAACCATAGGTATTAAAAGCACGACGAGCCGCAGTTACTGCGAGCTCAACATCGGCCGCTGAGCCTAGAGATATTGTGGCGCAGACCGCTTCGTTTGCTGGGTTGATAACATCTAATGCGCGGGGTTCGAGAGGGTTTACCCACTGACCATCAATGTAGAATTGCTTACAATCTTTCATGCGGAGGCTCCGGTTCATTTTTAAACAAAGCCGGAGTTTATCAAGACTCTAGTAAATTAGCATGGAAATTGTGCTTAGGCGCGACAATGCTTGGCGATAAAATCGGCGTGAGTGGGCATGACATCACTGCCTTCTTGGAAGGCCCGACGAATATCTCGCAGTGCCATTTCCAGCTTTGCGCCGTCTTTGGTCTCGGCTATGGGGTCATAACCCTTGGGAAGAATGTTCTGGCCACGAAACACCGCCAGCCAACTTGCCACGGAGAAAATTTCCTCTTCACCGAGGAAAATTCTGCCGCGGCTGCCAAATAAATCCATTTTATGCCGCAGCGTATCTGGCACGTCCATCTCACGACAGGCTTGCCATAGGGGGCCTTCAGTTCGCTGATTAGCGTGGTAATGCAAGATGAGAAAATCTCGAGTGCGCTCATATTCCAAGGTGGTCTGCCGATTGTATTCGTCAATGTCTGCCTGGCAAAACTCTTGATCAGGAAATAGGCTGAGCAACCTTGAAATACCACTTTGAATCAAATGGATGCTAGTAGATTCTAAAGGCTCCATAAACCCAGAGGCCAAACCCAGGGCCACGCAGTTTTTGTTCCAGAATTTATTCCGACGCCCGGTTAAAAATTTCAAGGTGCGAGGCTCTGCCAAGGCTTCGCCCGGCAAGTTTGCCATCACCGTGGCCGTGGCTTCATCTTCGCTAATAAAATCAGAGCAATAAACGTAGCCATTGCCCGTGCGATGCTGCAGGGGAATGCGCCATTGCCAGCCAGCGCTGCGTGCAGTAGACACTGTGTATGGCACAAGTGAACCGTCACTTTCTGATGGCACCGCAACGGCACGATTACAGGGTAGAAAATTTGACCAATCCTGGTAGCCGGTTTTCAGCGCCCCTTCAATAAGCAGGCCGCGGAAGCCAGAGCAGTCAATAAATAGATCCGCTTCAATAATGTCTCCACTGTCGAGACGAACGGAGGTTATTTTGCCATCGTTTGCATCGAGGTTAACCTCGACAACTTTTCCTTCAGTTCTTTTAGCACCACGCTCTTCGGCGTAATTTCGCAGGTAACGAGCATAGAGCCCCGCGTCAAAATGATAGGCGTAACCCATTCGCGAGAGAATGGAATTAGGGTCATTGTTAGGTAAGGTAAACCGGCCTTTCTCAGCCGCAATGGCAGCCAGTGAATAAGCGGAAAGATCTCCGTGATCACCCAGTTGTTGCGCTCTCATCCAATATTGATGGAAGGGAACTGAATCGAATTCCACTCCGTATTGACCAAAGGGGTGAAAATAGGAATGGTCCTGGCGAAGCCAGTTGTCAAAACGTATACCCAGCTTAAAAGTTGCTTGAGTTTTACGAACAAAATCAACTTCATCGATACCGAGCATTTTATTGAATAAGCGAAGTGGCGGAATTGTGGCCTCCCCCACCCCAACCGTGCCAATATCGTCAGACTCCACCAGTTCAATTTGATACGACGAGGTTTTCAGCACTCGAGCAAAAGCGGCAGCGGCCATCCAGCCAGCGGTGCCACCACCTATGATCGCAATTCGTCGTAAAGAATTATTCTGCATGAAGTTCTCCGATAAATAATCTGCTTCCAAAACACTACGGGCCAAACTGGCCCGTAGTGATAGCGCACCTATTTAAAGTGGCCGTTTATTTGCAACAACAGTTTAGTCGAAGCTGTAGTTAAAGCGAATGCCTGCTTCACGAGACGGAGCGTAAGTATTGAAAGTTACGTTCTGTCCACCGCTGATCAAGACTTCTTCTTTAATGTCTTCATCCGTGGCGTTGTTGACGTAAAGTTCAGCACCCCAGCGCGAATCACCCGACAAATAACCCAAGCTCAAATCAACTTTTGCATAAGCTTCTTGAGAGTCAAAGTCTGCTTCACCTGGATCCGTTGCACCATTGGTACCTGCTGGGCGATCACCGCGGTTTTCTTGGGTCAGGAAAGTATCGTCCTGAAGAGAAACACGGATGCGTGGCGTTAGTATGGCGCCGTCTGACAAAGTAAATTCATGCTTGTAAGAAGCACTGATTGCGTAATCGGGGGCGTTGGGCAGAGTATTGCCTGAGAAATCAAAGACATTACCGACACAAGACCCGTCGTCATTTGAACCTAAACCACAAGGGTTCCACTGAGTACCTGCGGCGTTGCCGTAGTTACTTTCAGCACCCAAGAACTCGTCATAAGTTGCGTCGAGGAAAGAACCTGTTACTGTCAAAGTACCGGCTTCACCTACGGCGTAGTTCATGGTGAATTCAACACCGTCAATAGTGGCTTCACCGGCATTGGTACTGGTTAAAGTAGACTGGCCAGTAACTGGATCGATGATCGCCGCGGTTACCTGCATGTCGGTGTAACCCATGAAGAACAAGTTAGCGTTCAGAGTCATGCGACCGTCAAGCAAAGTTGACTTGATACCAATTTCCAAGCTGTCATTTTCTTCAGGCTGCTGGGGAATAAGGTTGTTACCCGCAATGTCAGGGTTAGAGTTGGTGTTAGTGGCACTAACATTTTGGCCGTCTTGCAGAACGCCCGACTTCCAACCTGTGGCGTAAGAGGCAAACAAGAGAATGTCTTCGTTTAGATCCCACTCAGCACGAGCCATGTAAGTGTCTTGTTCCCACTCGCCATTCATGTCGTTGATCTGACGGTAGTAACAACCCTGACCACCATTCAATGCAGAAGAAGAGTCTGCAATAGCAGGCAAAGCACCACGGCCTGGATCGTAAGTACAATCAATTGAGCGGCCGCCCACGTCATAACGCTCGTCTTCTGTTCTACGAACACCTGCGGTCAGACGGAATTCATCGGTAACGTCGTAGGTACCTTGCACATAACCACTGAATGACTCAAGGCCACGGTTTGGCTGCACAAAAGTAGACAGAACAGTGCCTTCGTCTTGACCGGTGAAGCCCCAGCTGCCATGTGGAATGTCGAAGCGAATGCTATTTTCTTCTTCAAACCAAAACAAACCAGCGGTCCAACGGAAGCGAGAATCGTCAGAATTTTTCAGTTGGAACTCATGCTGAGTAGATTCGTGGCCAGAGTCGGTGGTAGCACGGAAATCACCATTGTGCTCACTGCCGTATATCTGCGACTGCTCCATATCGGTAAAACCGCCGATATAGCTAAACTCCATATCGTTAGCCATTGCGAAATCAACGCGAGTGCGTATAGCTTCAGTCACTAAATCTACCGCGCCCGCTGCAGTTGCATTGTTTTCACGGTTGTCAGGGTCTTTAGTGGGCACATCACCAGTGCCTTGGTTTGAATAGTTCTCGTAAGACAAGGCCCAGTCTATGTTTTCAGTAGGCGAGAACAAAGAACTGATACGGTAAGAAGACACGTCTTTGGTGCCGTAGTTTTCTTGACCAGAGAAAGCATTGCCTTCAGAAAATTCAGTTTCACCGTCTTGCTCGTCACTCACTCCAGCGAAACGCAAAGACCACTTATCAGTGATAGGCATGTTCATCATCATTTTAATTTCTTGACGATTACGGCTACCAATGGTGATTGAAGCGTCGGCTTCAAAAGTATCGGTTGGTTTGGCAGTGTGCAAGGCAATAGCACCCGCCGTTGAGTTACGACCAAACAAAGTACCTTGAGGACCACGCAAGACTTCAACGCGCTCCATGTCATACATCAAGGCGATCGAACCTTGTGAACGTGCAGCAAAAACGCCGTCGGTGTAAAAGGCTACCGCAGGGTCACCCGCTTCTGTTTGGTTAATAGCGCCTTGGCCACGAATAAAAACCAAAGGAACGTTGTGGTCGCCATTAGAACGAATTTGCAAGCTAGGAGCCATGCCGCGCAAGTCGTAAATGTTGCTGACATGATTTTCGGTGAGCGCCGCGTCGTCAAAAGCGGAAATTGCCAGCGGTGTATCTTGAAGGCTGGTTGCGCGCTTGGTTGCGGTTACTACAACTTCTTCTAACATTCTTGCCGAAGCTTCATCTGCAACGGCAACATTTGCGCCCTGCATTGCAGCACAGGCACCTATGACCAGCGCTAAGGTATTCTTTTTGTTTTTTAGGATCATCACTCATTCCTCTAATAATTATTTTCATCACACGCAGATTCACACTCAATCCCACGTTCAATAATGAGACGACCTAGGTTTGAGGATCCGCCCCCCTAAGAAAAAATAATTATCAAAAAAAATAGAAACAACAATAGGAAAAAAAATGCCGGGCAGAGCCCGGCATGAATACAGAAGTGAAAAAAGTATTGTAAGATTAGTGTTTAGGCAGAATTAAAATTCTACCTTCAGAATCTCTATGCACCACCAAAGGTAAAGACTGCTCTAACATCGACACCATGGTGTCTACTTGGTCCACTGAATAAGATGTGGTCACCTGAAGGTTTTCAAGATGCTGAGCGCCCAGGGTAATACTGCCAGGATAATATCGATTAGCGTCGGCAATCACTTCAGACAAGCGCGCATTATGATAAACCAAACGACCGTCTCGCCAGCTGGCCAGGGCCGAAGAATCGATGGGCATAATCTCACTCATCAATTCTGGTGACACATGAACCTGCTGCCCAGCTAACAAAGTTTTCAGCTCCGGTAACTCACCCACAGAGCTTGCAGGGAATGTGCGACTAGACTTGCGCACCACTTCCACAATACCCTCTTCAACAGAGACTTTAATTTCGTCTTTGTCACTGCGCACATCAAAGCGGGTGCCAACAACTCGTACTACAGCGCTTTTGGTTGCCACATAAAAAGGCCGAGCCGCATCTTTCGAAACCTCAAAGAAAGCTTGGCCACGGTTTAGATCCACCTGCCGGCGCTCATCGTCAAAGGAAATATCAATTTGCGAGTACGCCCCCAAAGTCACTTTACTGCCATCGGCCAAGGTTAAGCTCAAGGTTTCACTCACCGCAGTTTCGAAACTCTGCAGGTTCTGGCCTGATTTAAATTGCGGCGCGATCAACACCGTTGCCAACAACAGCACTACCGCAAAACCACCCGCCATTTGCGGCACTTGGAAATTGTCGAAACTGAAAAAACTATTGATGCGAGCCAGAACACTGCCGTCGCCCGCTGAATCGCGACGCAATTCCGCCAGGCTGTCTAAGTCACCTAAGCCACTCCAAACATTTTCCAACTCTTGCAAGCTCGAGGCATGGGCCTGATCCGCCGCCAGCCACGCAGAAAACGCTTGCTGCTCTTCACTATTTAAAGCCCGCTCTTGGGTAAGCATCAACCACTCACAAGCTTTAGCGTCGATGTTTTTTTGGCGCCCGAAAAAACTCATCACAATTCTCCACCGCTTTTACGCAGTGCCCCCTGACAACCCAACAGCGCCTTGGCAACATGCTTTCTTACCACGGTTTCCGACAGGCTCTCACGGCGCGCAATCTCGGCGTAAGACAAGCCTTCTATTCTATTCATTAACAATAACTTCCGTCTTTTACTGGGCATTGACCATAGAGCGCTGGTAATGATGCCTAAAAATTGCTGACTGATGGCCGAGCGCTCCGGGCCGATCTTGTCTTCGTCTTGATCTTCTACCAACTGTATGGATTGCTTGTAGCCTTCACGAACCTGATTCCGGCGAATTAAATCCACGGAGGCGTTGTGTACCGCACGGTATAAAAAGGCCCTGATATTATCGATTTTGGCCACTTCGTATTTTGCCGCGAAGCGGGTAAAGGCCATTTGCACCACGTCTTCCGATTCACTGGCAGACAAACCGATACGCTGCGCGGCATAGCTGCGCAATTCTTTGTAATAATCGCTGTAAACAAGGCCTAGCGCCCTATTTTCGCTCTCAATCAAAACATTTACCTGTGCCGTCAAGCGCCTTTCCTCTTCGCAACGATAATTTACCGCTTATAAATGGAACGCGTCAGCTGATTGATTCCGCCCCCCCTGGGCGAATATTTATTCAAACTTAGAACTCAGGCGCACGCTCAGGGTTCTCGGAGGCCCCAGATAAAAGGCCGGCGAGCTAGCCTCAGGCGAGTGAGCATCACTTCTGACCAACTCGTCAGTGATGTTGTCCATGCTCGCTACCAAGCTCCACTGCCCCATGGGGGGCTCATACTTAAGACTAGCTGCCCAGAGGCCATATGCAGGCTGAAAATCAATATCTTTAGCGGCGCCGTTGGGGTCTGGCTGCCAAAGGCCTGAAAGGTTATTAAACAGCTCGCCACTGCGCGCCTCGCGGTTGGCCTCGTCAAAGAACACCTTGTCTGAATAAGTGAAGCGCAGCTGGGGGGTGAGCATGCCGCCATTGCCCAACACAAAGTTATGACTATAGGCGAGGCTGGCGCTAAGCTTTGGCGCCTGCTTCAGTTGGTTGCCTGAATAATCGATTAAATCGGCAATATCGGCGTTGTTGGCACTGGGGTTCCAAGTTTGACCATAGCGCGGGAAATCTCTGTCCACTGCCAAAAAATGATCATAAGTGGCGTCTAACAGAGACAAATGACCCGAAAAACGCCCCCCCTGCCGCAAAGCCCAATTGAGCTCCAGCTCCAAACCTTTAATGCTGGCCGCCGCCGCATTGGTGCTGCGGAAAATCTCACTGCCATCACTTTCAATGGCCACGCCTGACACCTGAAGGTCACTGTAGCGGGTGCTAAACAGCGCGCCGTTTAGCCTCAACGCGCCATCCAGAAGGTCTAGCTTGAAGCCAAACTCAAGGTTTTTGCTGTGCTCCGGCTCAACATAGGCGCGGCTCTGCTCGTCGCCGCCATTATTGAGGGCAATGGCCTCCGCCAAAGCCACCTGAAAGGCCGGATCGCCCTTACCCGTATAGACCCCGCTGATGGCGGTGCCGTCTTCAACAATACCGGGCTTAAAACCTTCGGCGAACAGCAGATAGAGCAGCGCGCCCTCACTGGGCCGATACTCCAAACGCCCCATGCTTGTGGTGCTGGACCAGCGCTGGGCAACGTCATTGTAGTTGGCCACATAACACTGCCCTGGTGCCGCCGACTCGCCGTTCACCGCCACAAAGCCTATTTCGCCATTGCGGTCCGCGCCAATTAAATCGGGGCAGGCGATATTGCGCCCACCGCGGTCGTAGCGCAGATCTTTACCGGTTCTTACCCCAACAGAGAGGCGCCATTGATCGTTAAGGTCATAGCTCAGCTGACCGTATAAGGCTTCAAATTCCGAGCCTCTACTGGGCTGCTGGAAACTGTGGCTTGGCGCCCCGCCCCAACCGCTGCCATTGGTGTCTTGATGCTCAAGGTCAAAGCGAATGCCGTTATTTTCTTCAAAATTAAAATAGGCCACCAGCCACTGTAAGCGAGCGTTGTCGGTACTTTTAAGCTGCAGCTCGTGCTGGCGGGAAGAGTGATCAGCCCACACCGTTCGGTTGCTCTGATGGTATTCCGCAGGGTTGGTTTCACTGCCTAAAGCACTGTTCTGGTCACCGTCCCAGTCTTGATGGCGGGTCATGTGGCTGAAGCCGCTAATGTAAGTCAATTCAACACGGTCGTTTAAGGTCCAATTCACTCGACTGCGGTAAGTACGCATCACCAGATCAATACTGCCGGGGGTGTCTATCAACAAAGGTGTGTCATAGTCGTTAAGGGGTACAAAACCTACACCCTGATCGCGAAACTCTTCGTAACTCAACAGCCATTGCATGGCCTCGCTGGCCTGCCAGTCAGAGCTTAAACGCAGAGCTGATACATCCATATTATTGTAACGAGCGCTGGCGCTTTGAGTGATTGAACCGGGGGCAAAATCAACAAAACCTTCCGCCCGCTCAGAGGCCCCCGCTAACCTCAGGGCCCAGTCTTCAGTGACGGGCACATTCACCATGCCATTAAAGGCGCGACGCTTGTAGTCGCCCAAGATTAGGGAGAAGTCTGACCCCAAAGATTGTGTGGGTTTGTTGGAGTGGTAGTTGATCACCCCTCCCGTGGAATTGCGGCCAAACAAAGTGCCTTGAGGCCCTCGCAGCACTTCTACCCGCTCAAGGTCATAAAGTAAGATCGCTGAACCCTGACTGCGGCTACTGTAAATTCCGTCTACGTGAGTGGCAATGCCCGGGTCGCCCGCTTCGGTGTAATTGTCTGAACCAATGCCGCGAATGTAGAGCACCGAGGCCGAGTGATCGCCATTTCTGGCCACCTGTAAATTGGGCACCAAAGAGGCCAAGTCAAACACACCGTTCACTCGGTAATTACCCAGAGCCGACTGACTGAGCGCAGTAATAGCCATGGGAGTATCTTGCAAATTGGTGGCTCTTTTACTGGCCGTGACAAGCACTTCTTCAAGCAATGGCTTGGGGGCTAGCAGCGGCTCTTCATTTTTAACAACAACGCGCGGCGCGTCTTTTTCCACCGGCACAATCACCAGGCCCTGCCCGGCCACTTCGCGAAATCTTAAACCGGAACCCAAGAGCAAGAAAGACAAGGCCTCAGAGCGAGTCATGCTGGCCTTTAAAGAACGGGAATAGAGGGTTAATTCAGAGAGTGAGGGCATCAGCAAAGCCCGTTCACTCTGCCGAGAAAACTCCAGCAATGCTTGTTCTAATGATTGGGCGGGAATATCAAATTCGAAAACACGGTCAACACTTGCAGAGGGGGCTTCTACTGTCGGCTCAGCGCCCTTATCGGCGGCACTGGCAAGTGGCTCGCCCAGTGTGTACACGGCGAGACAAACACTTCCGGCTTTAATTACGGTGCCCAGCCCTCGGGACATCTTACCGCCTCATCACTCTGATTTCTTAACCTCTCACATAAAACTGCAAGGGCTCAATTTATTGTTTTAATTTTAGTATCAACAATATACCCGTTCTTATTAAATACAGCCAGTTGCTCACGCACCAGGGCCAGTAATTTGGGGTTGCCGCTCACAGGGGCAACATTTTCTGGAAGTGGCAAGATTACCCAGCTTACCTGCCACTTCAGTTTCTCGCCCTTTTTCAAAGACCGCGCCGCACTTTGTACTTCCAACTCGGCGTAGGGCAATTTGTCACTCACATAAATTTCAATATCACCTTCACCCGTGGCAATTTCCTCGCGAGCCATCGGTGCATAGCGCTTGATGTAAAGCAGGCCCTCAGACACCCAAGCCAACCAGCCCTCACTGCCATGGGCGATTAATTTTCCTTCGAGAAGCCCCGCGTCTGGGCTAAAGCTTTGCCAAACAATATTATTTGAATCCAGCTCGTATTCCATCTCGCCCATAGGCACGGCAATGAAATCACCACTCACCGCATAAAAAACCAAGCCATTAAGTGGCACTCTAGTAATTTCCCAGGCCGCCACCTCGGGAAAATTTTTCTCTGCCTGCAAGGTGTACAATAAGTCGATGCGATTTTTCTGCTGGCTGTTCAAGACAATTTCTTTGCTGACTGTGGCGCCCGAGGCTGATCGGCTTTGCAGCTTCACACTGCGCTCCGTAAAAGACAGCACCTTATATTGCTCTGAATCGTGAGCAGTAACAGGCGGCCATCCCCACAAAGATTGCGGGCTCAACCAAAATGTGGAACCCCAATTATTGTTTTCCTCCGCGGCCGAAGCAGTAAACAACAATTCTTGTTCAGCAAATTTTAAAGAGCTAATGCGAGCGCCGTGCACAGGGTCTACCTGCAAACACAATTCGCCAGCCTGTATAGAAATGGCGTCTACACGGAACAAATCTTTCGCAGCACTGGCCTGAGCACTCAAAACCGCCCCCAAAATAATCAAAGGCAAACTGGAATAAAAAAACACACGCCAGCTAAAGTGCCGAGCAAAATTAAACATTCGCATCGGCCGCCACATTAAATTCACAGGCCGATTCTGAAGGCGCTGCCGACACACTTTCAGGCATGTCTTTCAGGTTTCTAAATTCGGGAACAATTTTCAGGTCGGCAATCGCCAGCTTCAGCGAGCCTTTAGTGGTCAGTGAAAATGGACGTATCACTTGCGACAAATTTAAACCGCGCTGCATGAGACAATCTAAGGGCAAGGAAACCGTCTGCCATTGATTAATGGGCTGGGACTGCAATATGCCTTCTGCTGCAATTGCTACTTCACAATTGGGCCCACAGTCCATGCCTAGGGCAACCGACTCGGAAGGATATTCACCCACATTCAAACTGAATTCCAAATGGCCTTTGCGCTCGCCAAAAATCGACAAGTCTTGAGGATTGTTAGCTTCCAGATAAACCGTTGCAGGCTCTAGCCCCAGCCATTGAATTTCACGAGCGTCTTCTTGAGAAACTTTATCGATGGAGCTGAGCATCAGATTATTATTGTCACCGCTGCTCACCTTATTGCCGTCGGCATCAACAATGTTGTCGGCCGCGCCACTCTGCACTTTCAGTGCCCAGGGCGCTAGTGTTCTGGAGACAAACAACCAACTGTCGTCAACATCACCGTTGGGCGGCAAGGTGTTCTCTTCTGGGAAGGCGCCCAATAACTCCACCGCCTCTTTATAGTTCATGCCATAACCGTAGGGGAACAGGGGGTCGTAACCTTCGTCACCAAGATTGATCACCGTTTGATGAACGTATTTTGGCCAAGAAAAAGACAAGCGGCCCGCAAAGTCGTACTGAACTTCGCCTTCGGGGCTGGTGAACAGAACATCGGCAATGCCGCCACCTTCAGAACCTGGCAGCCAAGCGGCCACAAAGGCATCTGAACTGTTAATTTCTTTATTCACCCACAGCGGGCGACCTGACAAGAACACAGTCACCACAGGAATGCCCTGAGCTTTTAGCGATTGCAGTAGCGCCAAATCACTTTTCACACCCACTTGATATTCTATTGAAGAGCGGTCGCCGTGCCATTCTGCGTAGGGGTCTTCGCCAATCACCACAATAGCCACATCGGGCTTTTGCTCAAAGCTTCCTTCCTCACTGAAGGTGACCTTTCCGCCCCCGGCATTAACCGCTTGCTGAATGCCCGAGAATATAGAACTTGCGCCGGGGAAATCTGAAAGCTGATTGCCCGTGCCTTGCCAAGACAAAGTCCAGCCACCGCTCTGCTTACCAATATCGTCAGCACCGTCTCCCGCTACCAAAATATTTTGCGTGGGCGACAGAGGTAACAATGATTGATTATTTTTCAAGAGCACCAGCGATTTACGCACCGCTTCTCGAGCCAGCGCGCGGTGAGCGTCGCTGCCCATTACGCCCGCCTTTGCCGACATTTCACGACCCGAGACTTCGCCTTGGTCCATCAAACCCGCACGCACCTTCACCCGCAAAATTCGCGTTACCGCATCGTCGATGCGCGCCATACTGATTTCGCCGCTCTTCGCTTGTGCCAAAGTGTTGTTGTACAAAGGCAGCCAATCGCTGGGCACCATAAACATGTCTAGGCCGGCGTTGATGGCATGGGCGCAACTCTCAACACTGCAACCTGGAATTTGTCGGTGACCATTCCAGTCGCCCACTACAAAACCATCAAAACCCATACGTTCTTTAAGAATGTCGTTAAGCAGATAAGCGTTGCCGTGCATCTTCACGCCGTTCCAGCTATTAAAGGAGGCCATCACCGTTTGCACGCCCGCTTCCAAGGAAGCGATAAAACCCGCCGCGTGAATATCGTGAAGTTCTTGCTCTGTAACTTGGGTATCACCTCGATCAATGCCGCGGAAGGTTCCGCCGTCGCCCAAGAAATGCTTGGTGGTAGCAACCAACTGGCGACTACCCAGCACCATGGAGTCCTTACCTTGGATACCTTCGACCATGGCCTTAGCATAGGCGCTGACAATTTCAGGGTCTTCTGAGTAACTTTCGTAGGTTCTTCCCCAGCGGTCGTCACGCACTACTGCCACCGTAGGGGCAAAAGTCCAATCTATGCCTGTTACCGCCACTTCAGCCGCGGTGGCGGCGCCAATCCGGGCAATCATTTCAGGGTCTCGCGCAGCACCCAAGCCAATGTTGTGTGGGAACAGCGTAGCGCCAACCACATTATTGTGGCCGTGCACCGCGTCACTGCCCCAAATGAGCGGAATGCCAGCACTGTTGCCTTGGCTAGACGCATGATAATACTCATTCGCCAGCGCCACCCATTCAGATGCCGCGGCAAATTTATCATTATTGGGCGCCGTGCCCCCACCATTTAACACCGAGCCAATGTGGTATTGCTTCACTTGTGCCGGCGTAATGAACTTGATTTCAGGTTGAATCAGCTGTCCGACTTTCTCTTCTAGCGACAATTTAGCGAGCAAAGCTGCCACACGTTGTTCCACTTCAGGGGATAGCTTGATGCTTGAGGTCACACTGGGCCAAATCTCTGGATTTGTAGCAGGTTTATCAACAGTGTTGGCCTCAACACCCTCCTCGCCACAGCCCTGCAAAAAACTCATGGCGATTAACAGCGCCGACAGGTGACCTCTAAACTTCATACGATAGCTCCACAATAACAATTATTTTTGGGCCTTTAAGGGGGCCGATATAGCTTTAACTGTTAGTGAGACGCAAGGGAGGGGGAAATCCGCCCCGGCTTGGGGGGAATGGGGTCAAGTCTTGCCTTTTGCCTTTATTCCAAAAAGGCAAAAGGCAAGACTTGACCCCATCATTCACGCCGCATGTAAAGGCAAAGCACTCGTCTGTTTCATAGTCTCCATAACAAAACTAGAACTCACATCAAACAGATCCGCTGCAATCAGCTCCTTATATAGACGATCGAAGCCTTGCATGCCTTCCACCACGGCCTTAATCAGGTAATCCAAATCACCGCTCATGCGATACACCTCTAACACTCCAGGCAGTTGATCTGTCACTGCCTGAAAGCTGGAGGACCACTGCTCATTGTGCTGGTTAGTGCGCACCGATATGTACACTGTAAGGGGCAAATTCACTTTGGCTGGGTCTAGTAAGGCAACTCGGGCGCGAATTACCCCCTCTTGCTCAAGCTTTTGTACCCGGCGCCAACAGGCCGATTTTGAAATACCAATTTTGTCGGCCAATTCACCTATGGCTAGGGTGGCATCGGTTTGTATTAGCTCTAATATAGCTTTGTCTTGCTTGTCCATAAATACACCAAAAATCATAAAATTGTTTTATTTTGGTATAATTTGCCATACTTTTAATATTTATGGAATTTAATACCGGATTTTATAAAAATACCGAGACATATAGAAACCCTATTGCGGGGAAATAAACGTACCCTAACGCTCATCTAAACCCATGAGCCAAGACCATGCCAGACACCCTAATCAACAAAATTCGCGATGCCGTAATTGGCGAGAAACACGCCATTCACACCTCATTTGGCTGTAAACCGCTGATCTACGCAGATTACACGGCTTCGGGTCGCGCCCTCGACTTCATCGAGCAATATATTAGTGAACAGGTACTGCCCTTCTACGCCAATACCCATACCGAAACCTCCTACACCGGCGCTCAAACAACCCTACTGCGAGAACAAGCTCGCGACATTATTCACGCAGCACTTAATGGCAGCGAGGAAGACCAAGTAATTTTCTGTGGTTCTGGAGCCACTTCTGGCATCAATAAGCTGATTGATATCTTGAACATACGGCTGCCTGCAGATCTGGATGAACGCTATCAATTGCTGCAACATATTCCTGCCAGCGAGCGCGCGGTGGTATTTATAGGCCCCTACGAACACCACAGCAACGAACTTCCCTGGCGTGAAACCACCGCCGACTTGGTGGTAATTCCACTGGATAACAATGGTCATATTAACATCGAGGTTCTCGCCACTAAACTGGAGGAATACAGCGAACGCAGCCTTAAAATTGGCAGTTTCTCCGCCGCCTCTAACGTGACAGGCATTAAGTCAGACGTGAACAGAATCTCAGCTCTGTTACACAAAAGTGGTGCACAGGCATTTTGGGACTACGCTGCTGCCGCGCCCTACGTCGCTATAGATATGAACGCGAATGAAAATGACCAGAACTGTAGTAAAGATGCGGTGTTTCTATCTCCTCACAAATTTGTCGGCGGCCCAGGTACACCTGGCATACTCGTGGTAAAAAAACACTTACTGAACAACCGCGTGCCGGCGATGCCCGGCGGCGGCACTGTTATGTATGTCACTCCTGAAGACCACCAATACGTCTCAAGCCCTGTGCGCCGAGAAGAAGGCGGCACGCCCGCAATAGTTGAGTCCATACGCGCCGGTCTCGTATTTAAACTGCAGCAAGACGTTGGTACCGAGCTTATCGAAAATAAAGAAAGTGAATTTATTCAGCGAGCACTAAAGCGCTGGGCGCTGCAGCCCAACATAAAAATACTGGGAAGCGTCACAGAAGAACGCTTGTCAATTTTTTCACTCCGCTTCATGTATCAAGACAAAGATTTACACTACGCCTATATTGTTGCGCTGCTCAACGATCTATTTGGCATCCAAGCCCGTGGCGGTTGTTCCTGCGCGGGCCCCTATGGGCATGCATTACTCGGCATGGATATGGCCTATAGCAAGGCCCTAGAAAAAGAACTTCAGAAAGGTCTGATGGTCATGCGACCTGGCTGGGTACGACTCAATTTTAATTATTTCATCGACGAAGACACCTTCAATTATTTAGTCAGTGCGATAGAACTTATTGCGCAATATGGCGCGGCCTTATTGCCTTACTATCAATTCGATAGTGGCAGTGGAACTTGGTGCTACCAAGGTGAAAAAATGAATTTGGTCAGCAATTTAAACACTCTAAACTTTCGAGAAGTAAGCCCAAAAAATACCGCACGACGCTGCGAAACACCTTTATCTGAAATCTTATCAAACGCCAAAGATGAATTAATAAAACAGGCTCGAAACGGAAAAAAATACACTCTTGAACTGCCTGAATCAGCAGAACGCCTGCGCTGGTTTGCTTTGCCACAAGAAATATAAAAGCGGGGGCAAGCCTTGCCTTTTGACCTTTCCAAAAAGGCAAAAGACAAGACTTGACCCCATACCTTCTTGACCCCGTACCTTAGTTTAAAACCATTCGCATTTACCCCGCCATTAGGCTAGTCTATTTATCCTGTCCAAGCGGTCAGAATATCGCCTCAAAACAAACACAGTAATGTCATCTACGCTCAATACCCACGAAGCCATATGGCCCGATTTGATGGTTAAAATAAATTCAATCGTTCAACGGCAAAAGACAAAACTTGATCCAATTCCTTATACATAAAGGTATCCAGCATGTATCGTAAACTCCTAGTTCAGGCTGTAGCGGCCACAACTCTGTTGCTGTTTGTGTCCGGCCAGACCGCAGCGGGCAATGAGCGTGCGCAGGCTACCGAGACTGGCAAGTGCGGTGAACCCGCTACTCCCATCAATGAGATACAAGGCAGCGGAAAAACTAGCCCACTCAAAGGCAAAAGGGTGAGTGTTGAAGCTATTGTGGTTGGCAATTTCCGCGGCAAGGAAGCCTTGAATGGGTTCTTTCTTCAAGAAGAAGACGCCGAGCATGATGACGATGCTGCAAGCTCTGAGGGTATTTTTGTCGATGAGAGCCTAACTGGTATTGCTCTAAGTCTTGGCGATAAAGTGCGACTCAGCGGGGAGGTCAAAGAGAAAAATGGCCTCACAAAGCTAAGAAAAATTACCGGGCTACAAGTGTGCGCTAGCGGTGTAAACTTCACCCCTAGCCAAGTAAGCCTTCCCGTCCGAAGCCTCGATGACCTCGAACGCTATGAAGGCATGGCCGTGCAGTTCAAGCAGACACTCAGCGTCACGACAACACGCGGCTTAGGACGCTACGGTGAACTGGGCTTAGCCGTGAATGGCCGTTTAATGAACCCAACCCAAGTCGCCACACCGGGCAAAGCAGCTCGGCACTTGGGCGAGGCCAATGACCTTCGCCGTATTTTACTCGACGATGGCCGCACAACCCAAAACCCAGCAGTGGTACCCTACCCTGCTCCAGAATTGTCTGCCAACAACACCGTGCGCGTCGGCGATGATGTAAGCTCCATTAGAGGAGTAATGACCTACGGTTTCGGTTTGTATCGCATTCACCCCACCTCTGCGCCCGTATTTACTGCATCGAATAAGAGGAGTGCTGCGCCAAGCCTTCCCGGTACAGGCTCACTGACTGTAGCCTCATTTAATGTTTTAAATTATTTCAATGGAGCCTCTGGCTTTCCAAGTAAGCGCGGTGCCGATTCAGCCTCTGAATTTGCCCGCCAGCGCGCTAAGATCATCAGCGCCCTAGCCACCATGGATGCAGATATTGTGGGTTTGATTGAAATTGAGAACAATGGCTATGGCGCCGACAGTGCCATTCAGGACCTAGTGAACGGACTCAGCGAAGCTGGATTGAACTACAACTTTATCGACCCTGGCTTGGATTCTATTGGCACAGACGCCATTGCGCTCGGTTTTATCTATAAACCTGACACCGTGGCCGTCGCGGGCAACAGCGCGATATTAGATTCTAGTATTGACCCGGACTTTCTGGACATCAAGAACCGCCCATCACTGGCGCAAACTTTCCGTGAAATCGCGAGTGGTGGTGCACTAACTATTGCGGTGAATCACTTCAAATCTAAAGGCAGCAACTGTAACAGCATTGGCGACCCCGACACTGGCGACGGACAAGGCAACTGTAATTTGACGCGAACTAAAGCGGCTAGTGCTCTGGCGAAATGGCTGAACACCAACCCTACCGGCAGCGATGACGAAGATATACTCGTGATTGGCGATCTAAACGCCTATGCTATGGAAGACCCGATTACGACCCTAAAAAGCGCCGGCTACACAAACCTTGTGAGCACCATGAACGGAAAGAACGCCTATTCCTATGTTTATGGGGGAGAGTCTGGAAGCTTAGACCACGCACTTGCCAGTAAAACCCTAAACAGGCAGGTTAGCGGAATCAGTGAATGGCATATCAACGCTGATGAGGCGATCATTCTCGATTACAACGAAGAGTATAAATCGGCAGACCTGCTGACGAAGTACTACAGTGCCGGCCCTTACCGCGCGTCAGATCACGATCCACTGATCCTTGAACTGGCTTTAACAAGACCAGTGGCGAGTAAAATCAACCAAGAGCCCATTGGGAATCAGTAGAACTTTAAAATACTACTAGACCAGTTAAACACTCAAACCCCTGATTCGGCGGTGCCGAATCAGGGGTTTTTAATATATTTAAACTTGCCCCTCATCTGTTCACGCGCCTAATTTTACCCCCCAAATACCACCCTAAAGCCCCTATTTCTCTACCCTCAGAAATTAATTCAATTCTTTTTCACTTATTAGTATGCGATTTCTAATTAATATCTCTAATCTCTCGTTCAAGCTTTGAAGAGCAGCAAATTGCTCCCACTCATTTTATATACTCAAACCAAAGGTGAATGATATGTCTACTTTCGAAAAGATTAACACTGCTACTGTAACTCGTGCCTACCGTCAGGGCTGGTTAGCTTGGTTGGGCGCTAACAAGACTGCATTCACCATGGCTCAAAGTCAGGTTGAAAAGCTGAACAGCAGCAGCCAAGAGCTGATGTCTTCACTGGTTGCTAAAGGCCAAGACCTTGAAGATCAGGCACAAGATCGTGTGACTTCAGCCAAAGAATACATCAAGCCACGCTTTGAAAACGCTCGCAGCGCCGTTAGCACTGTTAGCAGCAAAATCTTCACTCCTGCTGCCAACAACAGCCCTCTGGACACTTTGAGCGAAGAAATTGCCAAGTTGTCACAAACTGTTGTTGAATTGAGCGAAAAAGTGAATGCTCCACGCACTCGCACAGCTAAGAAAACCGCTGAGAAAGAAGAAGTAGCGGCATAATTTGCCACTTTTGTATGATTTATTGCTTGGCAGCAATTCATTAAAAGGCTATAACGTCATAGCCTTATAAGAATCTGGAGTGCACATGTCAGACCAACCGAACAAAGAATTGGAATTATCTCGCAAAGTTTGGCTGGCTGGCATAGGCGCTTACGGCCGCGCCATTGGCGATGCACAAGACGTTTACGCCAAGATGGGTAAAGAGACGAGCAAAGCCTTTGACGAGCTGGTGGGCCGAGGTGAAGACCTTGAAGCCAAAGTTGCCAGTGCCGCCAAGCAGTATGCGCCAATGATGTCTGGAGAAGCGGTAAAGTCTACCGTTGGAAACATCAGCGACCGTCTTGAAAAAATGAAAGCGACTCTTGGCCTTACCGAAGTTGCTGCTCAACAACAAGACGAGATCAGCGAGCTAGGCCAGCGAATGGACGCGATGGATGCCAAATTAGACACTATCTTGGCCGCTATACAAGCCATAAGCCCTGCTTCTGATAACAGTAATACCGACAGTTAAACGATTGATTAGTCCGACCTTTTAATCAACCGTGAGCTTTCGTGCATGAATACTAAAAATAAAATATTGCAGGCCAGTTTAGAACTCTTCAATGAAGAGGGTGAACAAGATATAACGGCCGTTGATATTGCCAATGTATTAGAGATGAGCCCAGGCAACCTCTATTATCATTTCAAAGGCAAAGACCCAATAATTCACAAGCTGTTTATTGATTTTGAAAAAGATTTCAAATCAGTATTGCAGGCGCCTATTGAGGCTCCACTTGAGCTCGCCGACAACTGGGTGTATTTCTACATTCTGTTTGAAGCGGTGGCCAACTTTCGTTTTTTCTATCGCAATCAGCAGTCGCTCATTGAGCGCTATGTAGATCTTGAACCGCGTTTTCGCAGCTTAATTCAAATTAAAATTAATGCGATGGCGTCCATTATTGACGGTTTGAATCAGCAAAATTTTATTGCCATTAGCGAACCCGAAGCGGAACAAATGGCACAGCGATTTGCCCAACAACTCACCTACTGGCCTATTTTCCATCGCGTGATGACACCCACAACATCACTGCCTATTGCCATTCATCACGGTGTGTACAACATGATCATTCAACTCGCGCCGCACGTCAGCGCGGGGTCTAATGAGTTTTTACAATTAATCACAGAATTTCGAGATAAAATGCTGAGCACTTTTCAGCACAAAAATAACCAATAACATTTTCTTCGAGGGAATCTATGCTAAGTACATCCACAAAAATTAAATCACCGTCTTTAATGCTGATGATGATGGAAGGCCGAGCAGTTTGGGAACTGGGTGCATATGTCGCCTCAACGCCACTGTTTAAACGTTTGCCATCTGGTGATGGGCACCCTGTACTGGTATTGCCTGGCTTGGCGGCTACGGATGCTTCGACCAAACCTCTTAGAAAATTTTTGCGCGAGAGAAATTATACACCCTACGCATGGGAACTAGGCCGGAACTTGGGTTTGCGCGATGGTTTGCTTGAAGGAATGCTCGCTCGAATTGACGACATTTTTGCACTGAACGGCGAAAAAATTAGCATTATCGGCTGGAGCTTGGGTGGTGTTTATGCCCGTGAAATTGCCAAGCTGCGTCCTGAAAAAGTTCGCTCAGTGATTACTTTAGGCAGCCCACACTCTGGCGACATTCACGCCAGCAACGCGCGCCGCTTTTACGAATATGTTGCCGGGCACAAAGTTGACAACCCCCCGATTAAAACACGTTTAAGACAGGCACCCCCGGTTCCCAGCACCTCTATTTACACCAAAACCGACGGTGTTGTGGCTTGGCAAAATTGTTGCCAAGAAATGTCTCACGACGAAGTACAAGTTGAACAAACCGAAAACATTCGGGTAATGGGCAGCCACTGCGGCTTGGGTGTTAACCCTAGCGTGCTGTTTGCCATTGCCGATCGTTTGGCACAAGCAGAAGGCGAATGGACTCCATTTGAAGTAAGCGGCATTCGCAAGCCATTTTTCAGTTCGGACCCATTTACTGGGCCCTTATCTGAAACTCAGACGCAAGTTAATTAAAACTGTATTTGACTACTTTAAGGAAAGCCAGCTATGCATAAACTTTCAGGTATGGACGCGACGTTTCTCTATATGGAGACGGACCAAACTCCCATGCACATTTCCAGCTTACTGGTGTGTGAGCCCTCTAAAGATGGCGAGAACCCATTCGAAGCAGTTAAATCACAAATTGCTGCTCGCCTACATGAAATCCCCTCGTTTCATCGGAAGCTGAAGCACACGCCGTTTTATATTGACCACCCTGTATGGGTCAATGCCGATGTGGTTGATCTTGAATATCACATTAAGCACGCAAGATTACCCGCGCCAGGTAACATCGAACAAATTCGAACCTTGGTTCAAGGCCTGCACTCTTTGGTACTCGATCGCAATCGGCCACTTTGGCAGTTCTACATTATTGAAGGTGTAGAAGACCCAGAGTTCGGCCTGCCAAAAGGCAGTTTTGCTATTTACACCAAAGGCCACCATGCCTGCCTAGACGGTGGCGCTGGCGTTTCGGCGATGGACATCATCTCTGACAGCAAGCCAACACCGCGCGCGCCCATGCCTAAAAACGAAGTGCACTTCGCAACGGACAACCCAGGCTTTTTTGAACTGATTGGCAGTGCCTACGGCCGCTTCATTCAGCAGCAAGTAGACCTAGTTAAAGCGGTTCCAGCTTTAACCAAGGCCTTGGGGAAAGTGGCAAAAAATACCATCGAAGATACTGGCAGCACTTTTAAAAGTTTACGCCCTGCGCCTAAAACCCGCTTCAATGTTCGGGTTGAAAAGCAGCGAGCATTCGGAGCTCAGTCACTTAACTTGAAAGAAGTGATTGGTCTTGCTAAAGCGACTGAAACCAAACTCAATGATGTTGTGCTCAGTGTCTGCGGCGGAGCCTTAAGGCGCTACCTACAAGATCACCGTGAATTGCCCAACCGATCTTTGGTTGCCGCAGTTCCGGTTTCCCTTAGAGAGTTGGGCGACATGGGCGCGGGCAATCAAGTGGCCAACATGAACTGCGCCATTGGCACAGACATTTCAGACCCCATTGAGCGTCTGCAAAAAGTATTTGGCTACAGTAAAATATCGAAAAAGCAATTGTCGGCTATTAGTGACATATTCCCTACCGACTACTCGTTTTTTGGCGCACCTATAATTGTCAGTTCCATGGCCGAAATGACTAGCCGCACCAATGTCATGAACCATATGCCTTCGCCTTTTAACCTGGCAATCTCCAATGTACCTGGGCCTCGTAAACCCATGTATTTGGCGGGCAGCAAAGTGAAAACTTTCTTCCCTGTCTCCATTGCCACTCACGGCTGCGCAATGAATATCACGTTGCAAAGTTACGTAGACCGCTTAGATTTCGGCCTTGTCGCTTGTCAAAATGCTGTGCCAGACGTGCAGACCATCGCCGACTATATCGTTGAGGAATTCTACCTGTTAAGAGATATGGTCGCAGAGAGCGCAAAAGAAAAGAAATCTACCAAAGAAAAACCAAAAGCGGCGGCCAAGCCAAAAACTCAGGCAACGCCAAAAGCGGAAGTTAAACCGGCTGCTGAAGCTAAGGCCGAAGCACCTGCAAAGCCAAAAACGGCTGCGAAACCGAAAGCTAAAGCTAAGACCGACGCTCCAGAAAAGCCAAAAGCAGCAGCCAAGACCGAGACTGACGAAAAGCCTGCAGAAGCAGCGGAAAATTCGTAAGCGCTTGTCAGATAGTAGAGTGAAGGCACTAATTCTTCACTCTACTATCCTTCACCCTGCATCTTAAAATAGTTCTACTGATTCTCCAGCATCATCATCGTCTATAACCTCTGCGCCCAATTCGTTTATTTCCTCGAGAGTAGAACTTAGGCGGTTTACCGAATTTTGAATTCGATCGACCATATCATCGGTCGAGATATTGTCATCATCTTTAGCATTAATAGCGTCCGAGACAATACCCTTTAAATACTCTTCCTGCTCATCACTAAGATCAAGCACATGAAAGCTGAGGCCAATCTCCATAGAGAATTTGTCCACCATGGCCTGATTACTCTGCTCAGAATTTTCAATTGAGGACGCGGCCTCACGAGCAAGAGACCCAAGATCCCCCACCACCGCTTCTAATACTCTATTTTGCAGTAAGGTTACATAGCGCGACTCCATGCATTCAATTAGCACCGCCACATAATCGCGCACCTGCCCTTTTTCAACATCACTATCGGGCATGTTTTTTACTAGAAAGGAAATGTGTTTGTCGCTCACCATCAGGCGTTGACCAAACTCGTAAAGCCGCCCCTTGCTTGCCAACAATTCAAATACATTCAACTCAATGGGGTTACAAACCAGGCCACTTTGATCAAAGCTGTGAATATCGTCACCATCTCTAAATACTATGGCGCAATTGTGACCGCGATTGCCCATATAATTAAACAGCGATTTGGCAATACCCGGCTCTTCTCTGCGCTGTGATATCTCCTTCATAAACTGAATGATTTCACCGTAGTGTGAGGCTTCCCGCATAGACTGAAAAGCCATCGATTCAGAATCGGAGATCTTTTTCGACTGTTCTCTTCGTTTCCGGTGCAGAGCCGCATAACGATTTATTTTGGTGATCAAGTCTACAACTGGCACCGGCTTGGCGATAAAGGCTACGCCCCCAGACTCATATGAGCTTATGCGATTTTCTTGACTGTCTTCGCCTGAAACAAAAATGATACTGAATTGAGCATCATCGTATTTTTGACGAATGGAATTGGCGATATTAAAACCATTACCTGACCTCAGATGAATATCCAGAATCAAAATTTCGGGCATTTCTTTGTCAATGATCTCCAGCGCTTCGGTTTCATTGTCGGTGAGATAGAATTCATAATGATCAGATAGAATATCCATCATTAAGCGGCCATAGTCCGCGTCATCTTCTACCACCAACAGTTTGAGGCGCGAGTGGCTTCGCTCTTCTAACAAACTTTGGTCGCTAACGTTGGTATAGAAGTTTATCATTTCAACTTCTTCTGGCTCGCCGTAAAGAAAACCCTGCCCGTAATCAACACCAAATTTTTCTAACCAGCGCAACTCCTCTACGTTTTCAATCCCCACCGCGGTAACAGACAAACCCACTTTGCGGGCGGTTGATAAATAATTTTTAATGCTATTGCGGAAAGTATCTGAATCGAGGATATTACAAATCAACGCCCGGCCGAACTTAATCTCATCAATGGGCAAGCTCTCAATAAGATCAAAATCAACCTGCTGATCAGACAAAATATCCAAGGACAAATTTGCACCAACCATACGAAACTTATTCAGGCCCCTAACAGCCTTGTCCGATATCGCCTCGCCCGCCTTAAGCACTATATCAATAGCTAAACGATGGGGGGGCATATTGGATTCTTTGAGAATAGCAATCATCGCAGACAGTGTTTTCGAATTTTCAAAGACACACACGTCGATATTAACCGCAACCGTGCATTCCAGGTTGTTTTCGAGTAAGTAATCCCACTGTTCAGTCACTTGGGTTATGACCAAAAGCGAAAGCTCCGGCAGCAAGCCCATTCTTTCAACAATGGGCAACACCGCGCCTGCCGACAGAGACTCCCCATTCTCTTGTCTTAAACGCAGAAAAGCTTCAAGGCCAACAACTTCATTGTTGGCGTTTAAGGAAACCTTTTTTTGATACACTAAAAAGAATTGATTTTCTTCAAAGAAATTTTTCACTACCGTTTCATCGAAGCTTTCTCTTACCAACTCTGGCAAACTCATAAATGGCTACTCCCTAGCATTATATTTATAAATATGTACATCTGAATTATCCCCCAACAACTCCGCCACCCAGCGTATTGCTCACAAGCGTTGACAGTTCCTGCATGTCAAACGGCTTGCCAACAACAGCCAAGGCACCTGCGGTTTGCATACGCTCGACATTCTCTTGGCTGGGAAAGCCGGTCATACCAACCACTGGCACATGCCGAGCTTTCGGATTACGCTTTATAAACCGGCAAACGGAATCCCCCCTGATACCGGGCATCATAATATCGATAAAGATTAGTGACGGAACGTGCTCTTGCATCAAAGAGCCCGCCTCAAAGCCATCAATGGCATACAGCAACTCCACCCCAGGCCGAAGACGCTTAAGATGTGCGCCCAAAAGTTCGGCAATATCGGCATCGTCGTCGACGATGAGAACCTGTGGGCTCACAGTTGAAATATTTGGTTCGGAGTCTGTCTCTAGCTTGGCACTGGTACTCGGCCCCAATAGACCGCCTCGCTCTGAAGCAAAAGACTGGACCTCACGAAGTGAGAAACGGCGGTGCCCGCCTGGTGTTAGCTGTGGCTTAAGATAACCTGAATTGGCCCAAGAGCGGACAGTGATTGGGGATACGTGAAACATTCTCGCCACCTCCGAGGGTGACAGCCACTGCTCCCTGTCGTGAACAACTTTCCCCATGCCCGCTCCTTTGGCTGGAAATATCTATAATATCGATATTTTCTATAAATTTGTCCTAACCATAGTAGACAATATCTGTTTAGGCAAATTGTCTGGAGCTAAGTGCAATTGTCGAAGGGGCTGCTTAGTCACCGTCACGCCAAATGAGCAAATCAGCTCGTATTCTCGGCGATTTTACCTGTGTGCACTTCCTCTGGGACTCAAGGCTTCGGCATGAAAAAAATCCGCCTAAATCAGGGACCTTCGATGGATTTATTTGAGCTGACACTTTCAGCCATTTTGCTTTCTGCCCCCTTGTGCAGCAGTACATCTATAGCTGGCTTCCTGTTATAATTACCCACCTACTCTGCGGCGAAATAATTTCGGCCGCACACAATTGACCCTATACCTGAGACACCACATGCCATTCTCCGCCCTCGGCGTAAGCGAGCCCATTTTACAAGCCATCCGCGAGCTGGGTTACGAAAACCCTACCCCTATTCAGCAGCAGGCGATCCCCCCCATTTTGGAGGGCCGAGATATCATTGCGTCGGCGCAAACCGGCAGCGGCAAAACCGCTAGTTTCGTTTTGCCCCTACTGGAGAAACTGAGTGCCAAACCTGTGGTGCGGGCCAAACGTATTCGCGCGCTCATTCTTACACCCACCCGTGAATTGGCCATTCAGGTAGAGGCCAACATTGCCCGCTACGGAAAACATTTAAACCTGCACTCCTTGGCCATGTATGGCGGCGTTGATTCTGAACCTCAAAAACAGGCGCTTATTCAAGGCGTTGACATACTCGTTGCGACCCCGGGCCGACTATTAGATTTGGCGCACCGTCGCGCACTGTATTTTGACGAATTGCAGGTGTTGGTTTTAGACGAAGCCGACAGAATGTTAGATATGGGTTTTATCGCTGACATTAACAAAATCATTGAACGCCTACCCGAGCCTCGCCAGAATCTACTGTTTTCTGCGACGCTGTCTGATCAGGTTCGGTTCTTGGCCCAAACCGCCATACACCACCCCGTAGAGATATCCGTATCAGACAACAAAAAAACCAAACCCCAAATTGACCAATGGCTCATCACCGTCGACAAAGGCAACAAATCCTCCCTACTCAGCCATCTCATCAATGCAGAGGAATGGCAGCAGGCACTTATTTTTATCCAAACCAAGCACGGCGCAGCCAAACTAGTGAGCCAGTTAGAAAAACGCGGCATCAAAGCCGACTCCATACACGGCGGCAGAAGCCAGGCCGTGCGCACGCAAATTTTGGACGACTTTAAAACCGGCAAGCTCAGCTTCTTAGTCGCCACCGGCATTGCCGCTCGAGGTCTAGACATAGACGAACTCACCCGAGTAGTGAACTACGACCTGCCCGATGAAGCCGACGACTACATTCACCGCATTGGCCGCACAGGGCGAGCGGGCGCCTCAGGCGAAGCCATATCTTTTGTTTCAAAAGACGACTTCCGCAATCTCTGCGCCATAGAAAGCCGCCTCAACCACCTCATTACCCGGCGAGAGATTGAAGGCTTTGAAGCGAGTAAAGTAGTGCCCATATCCATATTAAATTATCGCCCCAAGCACAAAAGAAAATAATGACCGCCACTACAGCACAGCTTAAATAGGCCAAGCAAACCATGAAATTTTCCAACAGTTACGCCCAACTGGGTGACGCATTTTTCAAGCGAGTGAAGCCAAGCGCCGCAAGCAAGCCTGAATTACTCTTGTGGAACAGCCCCCTCGCAAAAAGCCTAAAAATAAGTGAAGCCCTACAAAACAGCCCGTCCCTTGCCGCCCAAATTTTCTCCGGCAGCCAGCTACCCGAAGGCGCCGACCCCATGGCCCTCGCCTACTCCGGGCACCAATTTGGCCACCTCAACCCACAGCTAGGTGACGGCCGCGCCCACCTACTCGGTGAACTTATCAACCAAGATAACGTGCGCATGGACATACAACTAAAAGGCTCCGGCCGAACCCCCTACTCAAGACAAGGCGACGGCCGCTGCGCCCTAGGGCCCGCCATTCGCGAATACATCATGAGCGAAGCCATGTACGCCCTGAGAGTTCCCACCTCCCGAGCCCTAGCCGTAGTAGCCACAGGCGACCAAGTTGTTCGAGACAGCATAAAACCCGGCGCCGTAGTCACCCGAGTTGCCGCCAGCCACATTCGTGTTGGCACATTCCAGTATTTTGCCATCCACAAAGACCTAGACTCACTACAAGCCCTAGTCGACTACGCCACAAACCGCCACTTCCCCGAAATTGATCCAGAAAGCCAAAACAAAACCCTGCAATTTCTCCAAGCCGCCATCGACAAACAAATACAACTCGTCATAGAGTGGATGCGAGTAGGCTTCATTCACGGCGTAATGAACACCGACAACGTCGCCATCTCCGGAGAAACCATAGACTTTGGCCCCTGCGCCATGATGGGCGCCTACCACCCCGGCACCGTCTTCAGCTCAATAGACCAGCAGAGCCGCTACGCCTTCGGCAACCAACCCAGTATCACCCTTTGGAACATGACCCGCCTAGCCGAGAGCCTACTGCCCCTAATTCACAACGACGAAAAAGAAGCCATAGCCCTAGTCGAACCCCTTCTTGCCAAATTCGGCCCCAGCTTCCAACAGGCCTACCTAACAATGCTCAGCCGCAAACTGGGCTTGAGCCAGCCAAGCGAAACACACAGCGCCCTGATACAGGCCCTGCTAGAAATCATGCAAAACAAAGAACTCGACTACACCAACACCTTCATGCAACTGAGCATGTCCTTAGACAACGACCCAATAAGACAATCACTAACAGAGTCCCTTGGTAGCTGGTACACTGACTGGAAAAACGCCCTTGAGAGCTCAACAGAAAGTCTAGACACAGCAAAAGCACTTATGAATAATAACAACCCAGTGCTTATTCCAAGGAACCACCATGTAGAAGCCGTACTAAAAGCCTGCGAAGAGTCAGGCAGCGCCCAAGCCGCAGAAGAATTTTTAGCCGCCCTACGCTCACCCTATGAAACCCTAGAGAGCACAAAAAACTACCAAGACACACCCAGCGACGGCGACAAATTCTATCGAACATTTTGCGGCACATAAAAACAAGACACAGTGCAACGCAAGCTTATAGTTCATTTGGTCTTATTTTCCTTGCTATGGCACAAAGGTAGGGTCGTCAGGGTGCTTCATGTTGTGGCCATTCAGGGAGCGTTTAAGTTTGTCAGTTTTCCTGGCGTTTTTAGCGAGGACTGTTTGAGCGCAGCGAGTTCCGCAGCAGCCAGGAAGACTGACAAACTTGCGACCGGCCACAACATGAAGCGCCCTGACAACCCGAATTATTGGCACAAATAACAAATAACAAATAACAAATAAAAGAACTCCCAACCAACCAAGCATGACAACGGAAGACCTATGAGCACATCAACACAGACTGCAGTAGCCAAAATCAACAAGCCCGTGTTTATCGTATCCTCCGCCATAATATTTGTTCTAGTTCTCACCTCAGCCCTATTCCCCAAAGCCGCCGACCAAATCTTCAAACAAACACTCGGCACCATACTGACCAACGCCAGCTGGTATTACGTCAGCGTCGTCGCCATCATATTCCTAAGCATCGTATTCTTTACCTTCAGCCGTTACGGCGACATCAAACTCGGCCCCGACCACTCCGTTCCCAAATACAGCTACGGCTCCTGGATGTCCATGCTGTTCTCCGCCGGCATGGGCATTGGTATCATGTTCTTTGGCGTTGCCGAACCCGTCATGCACTATTTAAACCCACCCAGCGGCCAAGGAGAAAACATCGAAGCCGCCCGCGAAGCCATGAAAATCACCTTTTTTCACTGGGGCCTACACGCCTGGGCCATCTACGCCGTGGTCGGATTAATACTCGCCTACTTCAGCTTCAGACAAGGCCTACCCCTCACACTGCGCTCCGCCCTGCACCCACTCATTGGCGACAGAATCTACGGCCCCATTGGCCACGCCATCGACATCTTTGCCATCTTGGGCACCGTGTTCGGCGTTGCCACATCGCTGGGTTTAGGCGTCACGCAAATTAACGCCGGCTTCAATCACACCTTTGGCCTAAGCGAATCTGTGAACGTACAAGTGATGATAATCATCATCGTCACAGGCTTAGCCCTCATATCCGTATTGTCAGGTTTAGACAAAGGCATCAAACGACTTTCTGAAATGAACCTGACCTTAGCCCTCATCATGGCCATCGCCATACTGTTCATTGGGCCCACCCTATTTTTAGTCCAGAGCCTAGTTGAAAATACCGGCGCCTACTTAGCCGAGATTGTCAGCACCACCTTTAAACTATTTGCCTACGAGCCCAACGACTGGCTGGGCGGCTGGACCATATTTTACTGGGGCTGGTGGATTTCCTGGTCTCCCTTCGTAGGAATTTTCATCGCTCGAATTTCTCGTGGGCGAACCATTCGTGAATTTTGTTTAGGTGTTACCCTAGTGCCCACCGCCATAACCCTGTTTTGGCTCACCGTCTTTGGCAACAGCGCCATTGACCTGATATTGAATCAGGGCCAACAAGCTTTAGGTGAGGCAGTCAATGCAAACACCGCAGTGGCCCTGTTCAAATTTTTCAATTACTTCCCATTTTCATCAATTCTTTCAGTCATTGCCGTACTCATGGTAGTGATCTTTTTTGTCACCTCCGCAGACAGTGGTGCACTAGTAGTCAACATGCTTGCGGCCAATGGCAACGAAAACACACCGCCCTGGCAGCGTATTTACTGGACCTGCACCATGGGCATTGTGGCAATCATCTTGCTGCTCGCAGGCGGCCTGGGGGCCTTGCAGTCGGCGGCGATCGCCACGGCTCTGCCCTTCTCCGTTATTCTCTTGCTCTCCATCTACGGCCTAACTCAGGCGCTGCGCATCGAAAACATCAAGCGCAGCAGCTTACTCGACTCAATGAACACCACGCCTCCGGCCACCACCGGCAACGCTGAGAGAGACTGGAAGAGCCGACTGGAGAACCTGTCTCACGTCCACCAATCCGGGCATGTGGAAGACTTCATTAGAGGTGTTGCCTTAAAGAGCATGCGAAAATTAGCGGACGAATTTAGGCAGCATGGTCTCGAGGCAACCTTCAACAATGAAGACTCGGCCCTGCAATTGACCGTTGGCCCTGCAGACGAAAACGAATTTATCTATGGCCTACGGGTTCGCCGCCTAGACTCATCCGCGTTTCCACACAACGAAAGTAATGACCCCGCCGATGATGGCGAGCACTACCGCGCCGAAGTATTCCTCAAAGAAGGCGGAAAAAATTACGATGTGATGGGCTACAGTGGCGATCAATTGATTAATGACGTGCTGGACCAATATGAAAAGCATTTACATTTCCTTGCTCGCTTAAACTAAAGCTAGGATATTGCGATTATCTTAAACCCCAATGACTTATGAGTAAAAAATGACCCTCGAACAGTTTTTAGTAGAATTAAGAAGCACGCCAAGCACCATAGAATTTCAGCAGGTGATGGATATTATTGGACAGCACTACCGCTACAGCGCTAGGGGTTTTCAAAATGGTCCCGACCTTCACAATGCCCCAGGCACCAATGAGGGCTCTTGTAAGATATTCGCGTTTGCGCAGCTAGAAGGCTTGTCTCAAGCCGAGACTCTCGCTTGTTTTGGCAAGTTTTATCGAGAGGAAGTGCTGGAGCAGCCAGACGCCGAAAACCATGGCAACATTCGGGCCTTTATACAGTTTGGCTGGGACGGTATTAAGTTTGATGGCTCGGCCTTGGCGAAGATCAGTGACTGAGGTCGGCGTATAATTTCACCCTATGTTGAAATATAAAAATACAACCTCTCTGGCCTTCCCACAGAACCATAGACAAGGCTCGGCTTCACGGTTCCTTGGGACACCAGAAACTCAAGATAACGTCGGGCCGTTGTTCGGCCGATACCCACCCGCAAACCCATGTCTTCCGCATTAACCCCCGCCTTACCTAATTGACTGACTTCTTCGAGTACTTTTTCAAGCGTCAGTGGGTCAATACTTTTGGGAATTTTGACTTCTTCAGAACTGCCTTCCTGTGCCGGATTAATTATGTTGTCCACATTATTCTGATCAAGCTCAACAATCTTCTTGAGCTTTTGTCTGTGCTCAAGAAACGAGGCCATTGTCGATTGCAGGCGATTAAAGGTCATGGGTTTCAGGATATAGTCAAATACCCCGCCGCGAACGGCATCCTGCAATACATCCACCTCTTTGGCAGAGGTGATGCATATGACGTCGATATGTTTGTGTTTTTTGCGGATATCCCACAGCAGGTCGAGGCCATTGCCGTCAGGAAAATAGATATCAAGTAAAACTAGGTCTGGCTGAAAAACATCTATTATGTCTTCGGCTTCTGATATTGTGTTGCCAACACCCACCACCTCAAAGCCTTCAATCTTTTCGATAAATCGACATTGAATTTCAGAGATTTTTGGGTCATCTTCGGCAACAACAACACTGAGCTTAGCCATTGGTTTCTTGCCCTTTTGAAATATACACGGT
>Ga0209184_1000212_pt1 | contig 75202 bp, 70 predicted proteins | sample EN8Hudsemesocosm_2_FD_184627 | JGI IMG/M metagenome (GOLD analysis project Ga0209184, IMG submission 184627) | Methane-oxidizing microbial communities from mesocosms in the Hudson Canyon - EN8C Hudson Canyon (SPAdes) (version 2) | ecosystem: Environmental > Aquatic > Marine > Cold seeps | place... | reverse complement strand
CAGGGATGTGCGCATCCCCTGTGACCTACATAGTTCTCTGTGTACGCTTCGTCTTCTTTGTTCGCCTTTGCTACAGTCGTAACCGCTAACAACGCTCCGCCGAAAACGCAACACTCGATACTGGTGGTTGGTTAAACCTTATGAAACTAAACGATAGTTTCTCCAGACAAGGACTTTCACCTTGCAAGAAATGACAAGCTTTGCTTGTCGCACCGAGTCTGACCCTAATACTGCTTACTTAAGGGTATGTTAATTAATAAATTCAATAAGATACAGATAAAAAAGGCAATCTTGTGATTTTCTCGAAAGGCACTAAAATCAATATTTTACAATTAACCTAATGGAATAATAATGGGCATACTCACTGTAATTCGTTGATTATTTATTCCGTATTAAAATGGATCAATCATCACTCACTACTTTACAGTCACAAGTAATTGATTATTAATTACTTTTCCTTAAGTAAGCAGTATTAGAGTCTGACCCTTTGGGTTTTTTCCTTTGGGTTTTTTGGTTCTGATTTCTTAATTCTTCACTTGAATAAAAATGAATATTAATGAATAATAATGACTGCAAAAATATTAAATAACATTATTTTAGAGGCAAATAGAAATGAAAACAGTAACTATGCGTATAGATGAAAGCGTTTATGAGATGATTCGCCAAGCGGCTGATGGGCAAAAAAGGAATATGTCTAACTTTGTTGAATTTGCAACATTACAATATTTAACATCATCCCAATACATTGACCAAGCGGAACTGAATGATATTCTCAATGATAAATCCTTAGTAGGAAATTTAAATTCAGGCTTACAAGATGTAAAAAATGGAGATTACACCCTTGTCTGATTTTCAGATTGCAGAAACCAAAACCTTTCAAAAAGCAAAAACAAAATTAGATGATAAACTTTACAAGAAAATTAAAGACATTGCTTATCCACAACTCAGGAAAAACCCATTTTTTGGACATAACATAAAAAAGCTAAAAGGAGAGTTTGAAGGGGTATATCGTTATCGGTTTGGCAATTATCGACTGTTCTATACAATAGAAAAAGAAAAGATTATCGTAGCTATTTTAGATATAAAGCATCGCCAAAAGGCTTATGATTAATAGAAATCAAGCTGGCACACCCTAATACCGTTACTAGTCATTTTAAGTGTAAATAAATCAAGTGGTTATGGGGTTTGTGCGTGATTAAAAATGAACGTCATTGTAATAATCAACAGCTGACGAGCTTTGTTTATTACAAATTGAAGCACAGAATTAAAATGCAATTATTTAAGTTGTTGTTTTTAAAGTGACTATCATTTTACATATTGTGAGTCTTAAAAAACCGTTATCTGAACGAAATATTAGTTTTTAAGTTAATAACTCGATTACCTTACTTCTATCAAGTCAGCAAGCAACTTGGGCTGGTACAGGAAGTTTAATAACCCAATCCCAAAAAATCATGCTTAAGCTCACACATCTAAAAAACCCGTCATTCCTGCACGCTCCTAGCAGGAATCTATTATGGTCACCTAGATTTCCGATTAAACTTGATTGCTGAATTACGAGAATGACAAATAACAACCATTATTTATTAGAAACGGTATAACATGTCCCCTATAAAACTAATAAAAAAACAAAACAAATAAATCTCTACTCACAAGGCGTACACGCAAGAAGAACCAAGGCTCTATACCAAATAGCCTTTGGAGACCAATACAAAATCGGCATTAACGCAGCAAAAACCACAGAATATAAGTTAGATAGCTGGTGGAGCAGCAGCACAGGCGCTAAAGCTGTCATAACAGAAACAATAGGCCTAATCTGGGTGAAATGTTGTTTTTATCCTGGTGCGTATCAATCCCATCAAGAAAAATGGGGGGGTATACAAGCATTAAAAACGGCACATTTCAAAGTGGGCGGGGTTTAAAAGTAAAATATAATAAATCTTGCTCTATTCTAAAAATGTTTTAAACTCGTAAGTATGGATAAAAAAGATTAATTGGAGCTGCTCATGCCAGAAATTGCTAGATTTTACGGGATTGTAATAAAGTTATTTTTTGGAGATCATCCGCCTCCTCATATTCATGCTGTTTATGGTGAATAGGTTGGTTTATTTAATATTGAGACCCTAGAAATGATAGAAGGTGATTTGCCCAAAAGAGCTAAAAAATTAGTCGTTGAATGGGCATCTTTAAATAAAAATGAACGACAAAAAATGTGGGATACTCAAGAGTTCCACAAATTAGCACCGTTGGATTAAAACATGAAATGCCCCAAGATAATAACAGCAAAAACAATTGACGATCATACCTTGCTGGTTGAATTCGACAATCAAAAAAAGAAAAAATATGATCTCTCCCCTTTGCTAAAAAACAAAATGTTTCTTCCCTTAAAGAATGCTGTATTTTTTAAATTAGTACAAGTAGAGCAGGGTGGTTATGCCGTGTCTTGGAACAGCGAAATTGATATTAGTGAATATGAGTTATGGAGTCATGGCTATTAAAAACACACATGACGGCTGTAAATAAACACTAAAGTATTTGTAATAATTTGTGGGTACTGTAAACCAAGTTGGTTGGCCCGTAATTATATTAATTTCAATCGAGTCTGACCCCTTTTGGTTTTTGAAACCCCAGGAATGGTTAATCGCTACCGTACGGACAATCCCTTGTGATTGTTCACGTGCGCAGAAGTACTGCCATACAAAATACACCTCTGACTGAGCAAGCAGATATGAAAGTCATCAAAACTAAACAAGACCTAGCAATCAATGGTGCTGCCCCCGCGTTTGAAAAGCCGCTACATGTCGGGCGACCAAACATGGGTGATAGAGAAACCTTCCTAAACTATGCTAACGACATATTTGACCGGCGCTGGTTCTCAAACAATGGCCCATGCGTACAAGAATTGGAAAAGAAGCTTGCCGACCACTTGCAAGTTAAACATTGCATAGCTATGTGTAACGGCACCATCGCCTTGGAAATTGCTATTAGAGCATTAGGGTTAACAGGTGAGGTTATTGTTCCATCCTACACCTTCATCGCCACCGCCCACGCCCTACAATGGCAACAAATCACCCCCGTCTTTGCCGACATAAACCCACAAACCCACACCCTAGACCCCGAAGCAGTAAGAAAAATGATCACCCCGCGTACCACGGGTATTATTGGTGTTCATTTATGGGGACGGCCTTGTGACGTAGACGGCCTACAACAAATTGCAGACGAACACGGCTTACAGCTAATGTTTGATGCAGCTCACGCATTCTCCTGTAGCCATCAAGGTAAAATGATCGGCAACTTCGGTCGCTGTGAAGTCTTTAGCTTTCATGCTACCAAGTTTTTTAACACCTTTGAAGGCGGCATGGTCGCCACCAATGATGACGAGCTCGCGAAACAAATTCGACTGATGCAAAATTTTGGCTTTTCAGGCGTAGATAACGTCATCTACCCTGGCACTAATGGCAAAATGAACGAACTATCCGCCGCAATGGGACTAACTGGGTTGCAAAGTATCGACCAATTTATGCGTAGTAATCAACAAAACTACCAGCGCTATCAAGACGGCATCACCGACATAGACGGACTACAGATAATTGATTACAATCCGCAAGAAAAAAACAACTACCAATACATCGTCATGGAAGTGAGTGACCGCTTTCCACTGAGCCGTGATCAATTAGTTGACGTATTGAATGCAGAAAACATACTCGCCAGAAAATATTTTTGGCCAGGTTGTCATAACATGGAACCGTATCACTCACTTTATCCCCATGCCGGGCTAATGTTACCAAAAACCAAACAACTGGCTGATCGGGTCATAGTATTGCCTACAGGGACAGAGTTAGAATTAAGTAATATAGATTATATTGTTAATTTAATGTCTACGATTAGACGTTAAATTGGCTAATAACAAAATGATACTTTTATAAACTAGAGGTAATAAATGAGTAAATTATTCGGCGCTAGTCATTACACAGAAGTGGACTTAAAAGATGAGGGGTTTAAATCTTTAGGAAAAAATGTATTAATTGCTAAAACATGCACCATTATTGGTGCTGAAAATATTAGTATTGGTGACAATGTACGAATAGATGGTTATTGCACATTAGTTGCAGTAGGCGATGGCTTTATTGAATTAGGGTCTTATATTCATATTGGTGGCTACTGCGTTATGCTCGCGGCTAAAGGTATCATTATGCAAGATTTCTCAGGTTTATCGTGGGGGGTTCAAATTTATACAAAATCGGATGATTTTTCTGGGCGTTACATGACAAACCCTATGGTTCCGGAAAAATATACTGGTGTTAAAGGGGGATTGGTTAGCTTGGGTCGTCATGCGATTGTTGGTGCAAACACAGTGATCTTGCCAAATGTAGACATAGGGGTGGGCGTTGCAGTAGGAGCGCAAACACTTATTAACAAAAACCTAGATGAGTGGTCTATTTATGCTGGCTCACCTGTAAAACGAGTGAATAGACGATTAAAGAAACTATTGCTATTAGAAGAGCAAATGAAAAAAGACTTAGGGCTTTAAAAACAAGCAGTTTTTAGTAACTATAAATTAAATAAGCTATATTTTGAATGATTTAAAATCAAAAAGCATAACCGCTTTTATCTGGGACTTTGTGGGAAAAATATTAACTCAAGGGATGAGTTTTATTTTTTCCATTTTTTTGGCTAGGCTCTTATCGCCCAGTGAGTTTGGCTTAATCGCCATGATCATGGTGATTATCGGTATTGCCAGTGTGTTTACGGATATAGGCTTGGGCGGCGCTTTAATACAACGCTCTCGCTTATTGTCCGTGCATTTTAGTTCGGTTTTTTATTTTAACTTAGCCATCGGCTTGTTACTGAGCATTATTTGCTATGTGAGTGCTGGCTGGGTGGCGGTTTTTTACGATAGCCCAGAACTAGAGCCTTTAACGCAAGTGATGGCTTTGTCTTTTGTTATTTCAGCCTTTGGCAGTGTGCAAGCCACAAAATTACGCAAAGACTTAAACTATGCGGCATTAACCCGCGCCAGTTTTATCGCCTCATTACTCAGTGGCGGCGTGGGGGTGGCGTTGGCGTTTCAAGGGGCGGGCGTTTGGAGCTTGGTCGCACAAAACTTGCTCATGGGCTTGGTGTTTAATATGGCTGTTTGGCGCTTTAGTGCGTGGCGACCGACAGTGGCATTTTCCTTTAAGGCGTTAAAGCAGTTATGGGGCTTTGGCTTTCGGATGTTTTTATCCGGCTTACTGGATGCGGTGTTTACCCGACTGGATTATTTAGTGATTGGTAAGTTGTTTTTGCCCGCTACCTTGGGGTTCTTTCAGCGGGCTAAGTCATTAGAAATAATGGTGACACGTTATTCCTCGGGCAGTTTAATGGCGGTCTTGTTTCCGGTGTTAAGTCAATTAAAAAACAACCTGCCGCGCTTTAGGCAAATTATTGTTAAGGCGATGCGGGTGATTTGTTTTGTGGTTTTTCTTTTAGTGGGCGGCTTGTATGTGACCGCTGAAGAGCTGATTGTCCTGCTTTTTGGTGACAAGTGGTTGCCTTCGGTAGATTTCTTTAAGCTATTGGTATTAAGTGGCTTTGGCTATCCGGTGAGTTGCTTATTAGTCAATGTATTAAGCAGTCGAGGGAATTCTAAGGCATTTCTTAGGCTGGAAATTTATAAAAAAATAATTACCAGTATTAATCTCTGTGTGCTGTATGGGTGGGGAATCAATCATTATTTATATGGTTTATTGGTCTGTTCGGTTTTATCTGTTGCATTAAATATGCGTTTTTCCACACGGGAAATTCAATTGTCATTGATGACGTTACTTGTACCACTGATTGACCAAGCGCTGATTTGTCTATTGTCAGTGGTCTTGGTTTTATATGGCGTGAGCTTTTTCCCCTTCGCCAGTATCGAGCTTTTTTTAGTCAAGGGCGGGGGCTTTGTCGGGTTGTATGGTTTGTTTAATTATGTGTTTAAGCCCAGTGCCTATAGGGCATTTGTGGCACAAATACAGCCCATTATTCAAGTGAAAATATTAGGAAAAAAGGAGAGAAGATGATTCAGCGGACACAAGAACAAATCATGGCAAACTGGGGAGCAAGTGATCAGCCGCTGGTGAGTGTGTGTTGTACGGCTTTTAACCATGAGAATTTCATTACAGAGGCATTGGATGGCTTTTTAATGCAAGCGACTGATTTTTCATTTGAGATAATTGTGCGTGATGATTGTTCTACCGATCGCACGGCAGAGATAATCCGGAGCTATGTACAGCAATACCCGTTAATCATTAAGCCTATTTATGAAATTGAAAATCAGTATTCGCAGGGGGTTGCGCCTATGTCACCGGTTTTTGAACAATCAAAAGGTGAATACTTGGCGCTGTGTGAGGGCGATGATTATTGGACGGATGAGCATAAATTGCAGTATCAGATGGATTTTTTGTCAGCTAATTTAGATTATTCTGTTTGTTATACGGCGGCAAATATCATAAATGATGAAGGAAAACAGATAGGCATCATTAATGAATTTGGTGATTCTGATGAAAAAACGATGATTTCTGGCCTGGGTTCTGCAATTACGGGTTCTATGATGTTTAGACGGTTTGATTTGTCAGAGTGGATGGGGTTAGCTAATGTAAAAGTGTTTAATGGAGATGCAGTTTTATGGCACTTTCTAGGGTTTCATGGAAAATGTAAATGTTTGGATAATATTGGTAATACAGCTTATAGAGTTCACAGTGGCGGTATTTGGGGAGGGGTTTCAAGTCATGATAAGTTCGTTAGACTATTGGGGACGTATAGTGTTATACGAACAAGCATTTTAAATAAGTTACCTAATGACTTAGAGGTGCTTGCCATGAATGACGTTAAATTTTCCATTACTTTTGAATGGTATTTTTTTATTTCGGTAAGGAGCATGAGTATTCGTGAATATGTTTTTTGTCTTAAAAAATTAGTTGAGTCCAAGGAATTAAATAGAACTAATATCTACATTTATCATGTGATTAAGATTTTAAAAAGAGCATTTAAAAAACTGTTTCGTTAAGATGAGCTATTATAAAAAATTGGAGTGGATAATATGTCGCAACAGCAATTAGTATCAGTATTAATTCCAGTTTATAACGCTGGCGAGTACCTTAATGACGCAGTCTTAAGTATTGTTAATCAAACGCATGAAAATATAGAAATAATTATCGTTGATGATGGCAGTACGGATGGTTGTATTGATTCTATTCGTGATCTAACTGACTCTAGAATTAGGCTGTTAAGTCAAAAGAACGGGGGTAAATCTGTTGCACTTAATCATGCACTGGAGAAAGTGGCAGGTGATTTTTTTCTAATTCAGGATGCGGATGATATTAGTTATCCTCAGAGGATTGAGGTAATGCTCGATTGCTTGTTAAATAACGAAACTTTGGCTGCTGTTTTTAGTGGGCACGATTTGCTTTTAGGGAAGAAAAGGTTTGCTCCTACTTTTAAATCCATTGATGAGCGGGGTTGTCAACAGTTGATCGATCAACTTTCTATGCCTGCACATGATCCAACGGGAATGTATCGCTTGTCTGCTTTGAGTGGTATGCGCTTTGATGATACATTGCGGATAGGGCAGGGTGTGGATTTTGTTTTAAGGGTGGGGGAAAAGTGCCCTATGGTTAGGTTGGGTGATTGTCTGTATTCCTATCGGATTAATTATAGTTCGACCATTCGACGAGATGCGAATAAGACAAATGCTAGTGTGAATGTGGTCAGGGAAAAAGCTTGTGTTAGGCGGTCTTTGGATTTTGATCAGTTTAAAGTTGATTTTAAACCGAGGGCTGTTAAAGGGCGGTATTTGGATGCAGATATTATTCCTCATTGCATGGAAAGTGTGATTGATCTGAAAAGGCAGGGGTGTTTTTTTGATGCGTGTATTGTTGGCTGGCAGTGTGCAAAATTACATCCTTTAGGCCCCTATTTTTATAAACCATTCGTTTATGTTGTAACGCCAGTAAGGATAATTAACTTGTTTCGAAGAATTAAGGCTTGTTGGTTTTGATTTTTGTTTGGGGCTATATCGTTGTTAATGTTTTTGTTAAGGAAAAATTATGTTGAATAAAATTATACTTTTAAAAAGCCATACTGGGGGGCATGATGCTTTGTTTGATTATATGGACAGGTATATGAAAATTCAAAATAACAACCAGAACCCGAAATGTATTGGATTGGCATGGGGCGCATATAGGTAATATTTAAAAGTGAGTGTATCCGTCGTTTTGAATGATGATGGGTATGCAAGCTTTGCCTCTGTGTGGTTACTGGAGGGGCTGATTGAATGTGTTGGAAAACTAAAAATAATAAGGGGATAGTGTGAGATTAGTAGGTGGTCAAACCATAGTTCACCCGATTGGTGCTTCTGTGCTGGTGGTGTTAGCTATTGTTGCTTTAAAAGTCCCGCGCCATTATTTGGCTATTCCTCTTTTGTTTCTTATGGTGGCTATTCCAAGCGCCCAGCGAGTGGTGATTGGTTCACTGGATTTTAGTTTTATTAGAATACTGGTGATGGTGACGGTTGCCCGTATTTACTTGAATAAACAAAATTTTCAGCTTCAGCTTGAAAAGCCAGATTATTTTATCTGCTATTGGGCGATTTGGTCTATCTTTGCTTATGGTGTTCTGATCGGGGATGTTTCGGGGGTGGTGACTCGTACTGGCTATATGGTTGATGTTGTCGGTGCCTATTATATTGGGCGTGCCTCTATAAGAACAATTGACGATATTAAAAATATAACGGTTTTTATTGGCTTTATGGCTATTCCGATGGTGTGTTTTTTTTTAATTGAGCGGGGAACAGGAAGAAATATGTTTTCTGTTTTTGGGGGGCTGTATGACTTTACTTTAATTAGGAATGGTCGGTTACGCTGTCAAGGGCCGTTTTCGCACCCTATTACGGCGGGAATTTTTTGGGCGAGTTTTTTACCGTGGCTGGCGGCGATTTGGTATGGGGGCGGGCTTTCAAAAAGTAAATTGGCTTTGTTTATCGGCTGTGTGCTGGTCATTATTGCGAATACGGCTTCTAGTACACCCGTTATGGCGGTGTTGTTTAGTGTATTAGGTATCTCTATGTTTCCTTTAAGGAGGAAGATGCCTGCCATTAAAAACAGTATGATTTTTCTGCTTGTTATGCTGCACTTTGCTATGGAAAAACCTATATGGCATCTTATTTCTAGGGTAGACATCAGTGGTGGCTCAACAGGCGATCATCGTTATCGTTTAATTCAAGAAGCTATTAACCATATTGGGGAGTGGTGGATGGTGGGGAGTCTGTCAACTGTACATTGGGGGCATGGCATGAGGGATGTCACTAATCAGTATATTCTTGAAGGTCTTAGGGGCGGACTGCTTGGGATGATTTTTTTCATTATGTTTTTATTGAAAATTTTTACCTTAATCGGCGGAGCGCTTAAAAAAACCAATTCTAATGCTGAGTTGTGGATATTTTGGGGTGCGGGGGTGATGTTGTTTGCTCACATGATGAATTTTCTGGCGGCCTCTTATTTTGGACAGGTGACGGGCTTATTCTTCTTGTTAATGGGCTGTATTGTTTCAGTGACTAGCAATAAAGTGAGGGCGGTATAAAATGAGTGTTAATGTTTCTATTATTATAGTTAGTTACAATACAAAAAAAATGACAATTGATTGTATTCAGTCGGTTGTTGAGTAATCTAAGCCGTTGAGTTATGAAATTATTGTTTTAGATAATGATTCTTCTGATGGTTCGGCTGAAGCGATTAGTGAAAAATTTCCAGAAGTTAATCTTATTGCATCAGCAGATAATTTAGGCTTTTCTGAGGGAAATAATTATTGTGCGAAAATAGCAAAAGGCGAGTATTTGTTATTGCTTAATCCAGATACTGTTACTTTAGATAAGGCGGTAGATAAGCTATTATCTTTTTCATTAGATTATCCTCAAGCTGGAATATGGGGTGGAAGAACGCTTTTTTCTGATCATTCGCTTAATTCATCGTCATGCTGGGGGAAAATGAGCGCATGGAGTTTGTTTTGTAGGACTTCTGGGCTTGCTGTGCTATTTTCAAATAATATTTTTTTAACCCAGAAGAGTTGGGCGGCTGGAAAAGAGATTCTATCAAGCAAGTTGACATTGTTTCAGACTGTTTTTTTTCTTATAAAAAAATCTCTTTGGGATGAGTTAGGTGGTTTTAATGGCCGTTTTTTTATGTATGGTGAAGAAGCGGATTTATGTCTTCGTGCGCATAAATTAGGTTATCAACCCATCATTACAAATAAAGCTGAAATTATTCATTATGGTGGTGCATCAGAAAAAAAATGTGCGGATAAACTAGTTAAATTATTAACAGCAAAAGTCCAGCTTATTCGTAATCATTGGCGTCCTGTGACAATAAGTTTTGGTGTTTTTTTATTAATGTTATGGCCATTATCAAGGTACGCAGCTTATAAAGTGTATTGCTTATTGGTTAAAAATGAAAATTAGCTTACTGGGTGTAGGAGGCATTCCTTCGTTATCAGAAGTCATCCATGCGGCCGCTGCCAGTGGATAATGAGAAGTTACTAAGTTGCACTAAAGTACAATTTACTTTCTAGGACTAAGCGGGTAGGATATTTCTTCTTACATAAGGTTAGCCCCTTGCGACTTTGAGGGGCGTTGTATTTACCTATAATAGATAGGTTATTCGGCAGTATTCATAAAGCATAAAAATATAATGCATTGATTTTTATAGATAATCAAAATTGTTATTTTGAAACTATCAAGTGGAAAATGAAGGATACTGGTTATTCGTATAAAAGTTAGGTAAATATTCAGAGACCCTATCGAAAAAATCATATTTCAATTAAAAACAATTCCAAGCTATTGATAGTTCGTATCAGGCATGGCGAATTTCTGAAATTTCTAGGGGGGATCTGAATATTTATAAAGTTAGGCGTTTATAGTATTGAGGTTTTGAGATGTACCATTTTTCAGATTGCAGTATTCCTTAGTCGCTTTCAGTTAGTGGTTATTTATTAATTTTTACAGAGATAAATCATGAAAAAAATAGCAATTTTAGTATATATTATTTTTATAATAAGTGGCTGTAGTGGTAATAAAAAAGAATTTACAGCTAAAAGTATTGACATGGAAATGGCAAAAAATCCTACTTCACTTGGGGGGCACAATATTTTTTATATTGACCCATTAACTGGAGATATAGATAATGACGGTAGTATTGACTCCCCTTGGGATACACTGGAGCATGTTTTAAAAAAAGGGTATGTTAAAACTAAATCCTACAATGGTAATGTTCGAAATGAATATGGGGTTATTGAGGCTGGAGATATTGTTAAATTAAGAACAGGGTATCATGGGAAAATTTATTATAGAAACTCTTATAATGAACAACCAATAGTTTTTGAGGCTGATGAAGGACATAAGCCAACTTTAAGTAGATTGAGTATTCACTCAGCGGAAAACTTAGTTTTTAAGGGCTTAGCAATTTCGCCAGCATTTGATGAAAATGATTTTGGTGGAGGTTCAATAGTACTCTTTTGTACTAATAAATGGTTTGGAGTTTGTAATAATATCACCTTGATGGATTCATTTATATATTCATCTCTTGATGTGTCGTCTTGGAATAGGGATGACTGGCTAACAAAGTCATCTAGTGGTATTTCAGTTTCTAGAGGCTCAACAAATTTTAAATTTATTAATAACTATATTTTAAATGTAAAAAATGGAATAACTGTTTCATCGCCAGGGACTTTAATTGATAATAATGTTGTATCTGGTTATTTTGAAAATGGTTTGAATGTAAGTGCAGACCAGATGATTGTAACAAAAAATGTGGTAAAAAATAGTCTTGGTATTAGGGCTGGAAAAACCTTTGGGATTAGGGGGTACAATGGGGCTTCTGGTATAAAAAATGTAGTAATTCAAGATAATATATTTCTGTCCGATTATAATAATGTCTCGAATTTTTCCAATGGAGGTAATGGGATTGTTTTTTATGATGGGCCAATTGATTCGTTTTTTATAGACAATAACGTAGTGGGTGTTAAATCGAGCGGAATAATTCTTTATGATTCAATGTATTCAGAAATAAAAAATAATGTTGTTTATAACTTGGAAGAGGATGATACGGGCGTAGCTGCATCGTTAAGACTAGGTTCCAAAGGTAGGCTGGTTCCAAACGAAAATGTGATTGAAGGTAATGGAGTGAATAAATTTTCTGTTTCAATTGATGAAAATGTAACTGATATATTCAACAATGATGTCAACATAAATGGTTTTAATTCAAAATTTTCAGATGTTGCAAATAGGATATTTAACTCATATGGAAATGAACATTTGGTATCACAATTACAAAAAATAGATTCTGAAGTAATAGATACACACCTAGTAAGTAGTAAAAGTACAGATACAAGTACAAGTACGGCTATTGGTAGTAATCACATACTATCCGCAACTATAGATCCAGTTCTTATCAGCGCTAAGGCTGAGCCCTCTATTTTTTATGTTGATCCCGTTTCTGGGAATATTGAAAATTCTGGCTCCAAAAGTTCACCATGGAGTACTTTAGAAGCTGTTCTTAAAAAAGGATATATAGAAACAAAGGATAAAAATGGTGTTGTTCGTTTTAGTGGAGCGCCAGTAAAGGCTGGAGATATCATTAAGCTTAAATCAGGCTATCATGGGTCAATTTATTATAGAAATTCATATAATGATGAATTGATTACTATTGAAGCTGATGACGGAGAGACTCCAAAATTAAGTCGTTTAGAGGTACATTCAGCAACAAATATTCTTTTTAAGGGGTTGACAATTAGTCCTTCATTTTCTTCTAGTAGTACGGGAGGTATTGTTAAACTTTGTTTTAATGACTGGTTTGGGGAGTGTGATAATATTTCGGTTGTTGACTCGTATATATATACAGTTGATGATGCATCTGCTTGGAGTAAGGAGGATTGGACTAGCAAAGCAGTTGTTGGAATTGGTATAGGCACAAAGGGAGCTCAATTTAATATAATCAATAATATGATTCGTAATATAAATTTTGGAATATCCCTAGCGGCTCCAAATAGCCATGTGAGTGGGAATGTTGTTGATAATTATACTGGTGATGGAATTAGAGTGTCTGCAAATAATTCAACAGTGCAATTTAATGTTATCAAAAATAACTTAAATGTAAATGCTAACCATGATGATGGTATACAAGGGTACCAAGGAAATATTGGTGGGAATGATGACCTTATAATTAATAATATAATCATTTCTAGTGATGTGGAACGGCCTGCATTTCCTGGTCCATTACAAGGAATAGGGTATTTTGATGGTTTATCATCTAGGTTATCAGTTATTGGAAATGTAATTGACGTAGATGCATATCATGGTATTTCTTTGTACGATGTAGAAGCATCTGTAATTGCAGAAAATGTAACGATCACGACTGAGCCTCTTGATAATGGTGCCGCGTGCTGGATAATGATTGGCACAAAAGGAAAAATTGGTTCTACGGGTAATGAAGTGATTTCTAATTATTCTAATTCATTTAAATTATTAGATAACATAGAAGGTGTTGATGAAAATAATTTAACGGTTTCTTTGGTGGATTATGCGGATAAGTTTACACGAATATTAAATGAAATAAATTTACGCTATGGTGCTGGCAGTTCATTGGCTAATTTACCAAGGGTTTCGGATTTTTATAAAAATAAAATAGGGGCTAATTAGTTACATTACTTTATCCTGAATTCATAGTGATATTATGGATTCAGGTTTTAAGCAATATATCTTTTTGAGTAGGGTAATCGAGTTGTTGTTCCTATAGCTATTTTTCCTGGGTAACCGTTGAACCCCCTTCGTTTAAATTCCCTCTCCTGCTGGTTAATGTATCTGGTTAAGTGTTATTATGTGCCGTTCTCTGTGATTTCTGGCGATATTGAATCATAAAAATGGGCATATGAGAGTATATACCTTCATGAAAAATCAACTTATTTTTATAATCGATTGATTTTAAATTATAAATTTGTGTAGATATTATGCTCTGCTGGGGGATTCTGTTAGTTATATGTGTGTCAAGAATAAATATAAAAATTGAAAGAATTATGCTGAATTATTGTGAATATGGCTAGTTAATCAAAGGGAAATTATGAGTAAAGTTAAATTATCCGTTATTATTATTAGTTACAATACCTGTGATATGACATTAGAGTGCATCGAGTCATTGCTAAATGAAACTGATTTAGAGGGTGTGGAAGTAATTGTGTTGGATAACAATTCTGAGGATGGTTCGGTAGAAGCTATTGGTGAAAAATTTCCAAAAGTTAACCTTATTGCATCGGAAGATAATTTAGGTTTTGCTGAAGGAAATAATTATTGTGCGAAAATAGCAAAAGGAGAGTATTTGTTATTGCTTAATCCAGATACTGTTACTTTAGATAAGGCGGTAGATAAGCTATTATCTTTTTCATTAGACTATCCTCAAGCAGGAATCTGGGGTGGAAAGACACTTTTTTCAGACCACTCACTTAACCCTTCCTCATGCTGGGGAAAAATGACCGCATGGAGTTTGTTTTGTAGGGCTTCTGGGCTTGCTGTGATGTTTTCAAATAATATTTTTTTTAACCCAGAAGGGTTAGGCGGTTGGAAAAGAGATTCTATTAAGCAAGTAGATATTGTTTCAGGCTGTTTTTTTCTTATCAGTAAAGCATTATGGGATCAATTGGGTGGCTTTGATAGTCGTTTTTTTATGTATGGTGAAGAAGCAGACTTATGCCTTCGTGCTAATAAATTAGGCTATCAACCCATCGTTACAAATAAAGCTGAAATTATTCATTATGGTGGCGCATCAGAAAAAAAACGTGCAGATAAATTAGTTAAATTATTAACAGCAAAAGTCCAGCTTATTCGTAATCATTGGAGTCCTGTGACAATAAGCTTTGGTGTTTTTTTATTAATGTTATGGCCATTATCAAGGTACGTAGCCTATAAAGTGTATTGCTTATTGGTTAAAAGTAAAAAGAACGATGAGAGCTATGAGGTTTGGGAAGCTGTTTGGCAATTAAGAAGTGTTTGGTTAAAAGGGTATTATTAAAGTGGTAACTATTATTATTCCTGCTCATAATGAAAGTTATGGCATAGCAGGGTGTCTTGAGCCTTTTATTGACCTTATTAATCAGAACTATTTAAATGTCATTGTTGTTTGTAATGGGTGTTCTGATAATACGGCTTCAGTCGTTAGGAGCCTGTGTTCTGATGTTATTTGTATTGAAACAGATGTTCCCTCAAAAACAAATGCACTTAATTTAGGTGATAATGTAGCAAAATATTATCCGCGAATTTATTTAGATGCTGACGTTAGATTAAGTGTTGATGCCGTTTTAGCTATGCGCTCTACACTAGAAGTAGGAGGATTAGCAACTTCGGTCGAGCCTAAAATGGATTTATCTAAAAGTTCATGGTTTGTTCGTGCATTTTATGATATTTGGCTAAGCTTACCTTATTGTAAGGCGGGAATGATTGGCAGTGGTGTATATGCATTGTCTGAAGAAGGGCGATCTAGGTTTGACCAGTTTCCTGATTTAATTGCCGATGATGGGTATATACGCTGTTTATTTAATGAAAGTGAGCGCACTGTTACCAAAGATCATTATGCGATTGTGACTGCGCCAAAAGATTTAATTAGTTTAATTAAAATTAAAACGCGTAGTCGTTTAGGGCGTTACCAATTAAAAGATAAATTCCCTGAATTAGTCGCGAATGAAGCAAAGGACTATTCAGGTGCTTTAAAAGAACTTTTTTTTGAATTCAAGTTATGGCCAAAATTAATGATCTATTTCGGTGTCAATATTATTTCGCGAATTCGAGCTAACTATCAATATTTAACAAAACAAACCAAGTGGGAAAGAGATGACTCAAGTAGAGGTTAATAAAAAAAAGAAAGTTCTTTTTATTTCATCTTGTGGTGGACATTGGAAACAAATGCGTAGGATAGAGCCTGCTTTTGAAGGCTTTAATAAATGTTATGCTTCGACTGACCCAAATTATGCGCAATTTGTACCGAATGAAATATTCTACTCATTACCCGATGCTTCAATGTGGAATAAAGTTAGACTCTTGTGGCAGGCTTTAAAAGTAATATGGTTGTTAATTCGTGTGCGTCCTAATGTGGTTATTAGCACGGGTGCGTCTGTTGGCTTCTTTGCGCTTTTTTTTGCAAAAAAAATGCATATAAAAACTATTTGGTTAGATAGCCTGGCGAATGCTGAGAAAATGTCGTTGAGTGGTGAAAAAGTTAGGCCTTATGCTGACTTGTGGTTAACCCAATGGGCGCATTTGGCAAAACCTGAAGGCCCATTATTCTATGGGGCTGTATTATGATATTTGTTACAGTTGGGTCGCAGTTAGCCTTTGATAGGCTGATAAAAGCCGTTGATGAATGGGCGGCAGAAAATAAGGCTCAGGAAATATATGCCCAAATTGGCATATCAAATTACCAGCCGAAAAATTTTGAATTTTGTCAAACCATGACGCCTGATCAGTATATAGAGTGTTTGTCTAAAGCAGATTTTGTTGTCGCTCATGCTGGTATGGGGACGATTATTAGCGCTCTAGAGTTTGGGAAAGTGTTATTATTATTGCCACGTTTAGCTTGTAATGGCGAACATCGTAATGACCATCAACTAGCAACGGCTACCCGCCTTTCTCATTTCGGTAATATTAGTGTGGCTGATAATGAGGCTGAGTTACTTGTTGCAATGAGTGATTTGGTTAGGCAAGGAACTAGTTTAGAAAAAAAGATACAAACTGAGGTTTCTGTCGATTTAATTAAAGCAATCAAGCGTTTTGTTAATGAGGATTAATTGATGTATAACTTTGACTTATGAGTATTTTAAAAAATAAATATTTTCTACTCCTTTTGTCTGCGAGTGGTATTTTAACTGCAATTTTGTATTGGGATACTTTTGTTAACCTCGTTAATATATGGGACAGCAAAGAAGAGTACAGTCACGGATACATGATCCCTCTAGTCTCCTTATATTTTATATGGCAAAAAAAGGAGCTTATCTTAGCTGAAAGGTTCAATCCCTCCTGGGTGGGGATAGTTGTCAGTTTGTTTGCGATGGGGATTTATTTTATAGGTACCGTCGGCGATATTTATTTTTTACTCAGGTTTTCATTCATTTTTTTACTAATTGGTATCGCGTTATCTGCTTGTGGCTATAAAGTAACGCGCTTAATACTAATTCCTATCTTGCTGATCGCTTTTTCTTTTCCTATTCCGCCGGTATTACAAGCGGGTTTAACGGCTAAATTACAGCTTATCTCATCTCAATTAGGTGTTGCTTTTATTCGTGTTTGCGAAATACCCGTTTTTTTGGAAGGAAATGTTATTGATTTAGGTAACTATCAATTGCAAGTTGTAGAAGCCTGTAGCGGATTAAGGTATTTATTTCCTTTGATGAGTTTGGCTTTTATTTGTGCCTACATGTATCAGGTTGTTTTTTGGAAGCGTGCCATTGTCTTTTTAACATCCATTCCTGTAACGATATTGATGAATAGTTTCAGAATTGGAGTCATTGGTGTTTTGGTTGAAAACTGGGGCACTTCAATGGCAGAGGGCTTTATACATGATTTTGAAGGATGGATTGTGTTTATGGCCTGTTTCGTTGTATTGTTTGTCGAAATGTGGCTTTTGTCCTGGCATGAGCGTAAAGAAAAAGGCTGGGAAAGTGTTTTTGGTTTAATTATCTATGCGCCTGCAACATCTGCTGGGAGAACTTCTAAAGTCAATTTTTTACCATTAATAGGTGTATTGATAATTATTTTAAGCACGATCATAATTATTAAGCCTTTAGGGGACCGTGATGATCTTATCCCTGAGAGGCAAGAATTTAGTGGTTTTCCAATGCAACTATCAGATTGGACCGGTGTGACTGATACGCTAGACCAGCAAACAATCGATTTTCTGGGTCTGTCGGATTATATTCTGATCAACTTTCATAAAGATAAGCAGTGGATCAATTTTTATGTTGCGTATTATGAGGCGCAAAAACATGGTGTGGTTCCACACTCACCTAAGCAATGTATCCCAGGTGGTGGGTGGGTGATTTCTGATATTCAAGAGACCGAGTTTGATGGCGTTGAATTCAATAGAGCGGTTATTACAAAAGGCAAGACCAAGCAGCTGGTTTATTATTGGTATCGACAACGAGGTAAAGATATTGCCAATGAATACTTATTAAAATGGCATACTTTTGTAGGTTCTTTTCAACAGCGAAGAACGGACGGTGCTTTGATTCGATTAACTACGACGATTAACCCTGATGAGACGGCTCAAGTTGCCGATGAGCGATTGCAACAGTTTATGCAAGTGATGGATGATCAGTTAGTTATGTATGTACCAAATTGATATAAGGTTAGCACTAGGCTGTCGAAAAAATCTGTTTATTGTCCCAAGACGCTAGTTCAAAACTATGCACTTTCAGTGCAAGGCTTTAGCATTTTAATTTTCAAATACTCGCGTAGCGACACATTGCAGTTTAACTGGAACGACTTTCAGTCGTTCTTAAAACAACCTATGGACTTTCAGTCCATAGTGGTTGAGTAAGAGCGTTACGGTTCTGTTTATTCATAACTTCTTATCCTCTCATATTAGAGATTAATGATAAGCAGCTATACAAAATAAATTACAGCCTCCCTAATATGCTTTGGAACTTCTAAACCCTTTAAAGATGGTCAACAAAACAATTTTCATGTCCAGCCATACAGACCAGTTTCTTATATACTTCAAATCATAGCGTATGCGCCCTTCCATTTTATCTAACGTGTCGGTTTCACCACGAAAACCACTCACCTGAGCCAATCCAGTTATACCTGGTTTAACTTTATGCCTTAACATATAGCCATGAATTTGACCTCTATATAATTCATTATGAGCTACCGCATGAGGCCTAGGCCCAACAATAGACATGCGCCCTTGTAATACATTAAAAAACTGCGGCAGTTCATCTAAAGAAGTTTTCCTTAAAAATCCCCCTAGTTTTGTAACCCTTGGGTCATTCTTTTTTGCTTGCAGTACCTTACCACCATCTTCGCTGACTGACATGGAACGAAATTTCCAAATCACAATTTTTTCGCCTCGAAATCCATAACGCCGCTGTTTGAATAAAACACTGCCAGGCGATGAGATTTTAATCGACAATGCTATGATCATCATAGGTATTGCAATAAGCATTAATATTAATAAACTCAATACAATATCAAATGCACGTTTAAAAGCACCATCTACACCATAAAATGGAGTGTCATATATGCTTATTATGGGGATTCCTTGCATAAAACTTAAGTTCGATCTTAATAAATCAAATACAAATAAGTCAGGTACATAGTAAACCGATACTGTGGTGTCTGCTAACTCAGCAAGAATATCTTTAATTCTATCTTCTGCCTTTAAGGCCAATGAGATATAAATGATATCCACCTCTTGGTCTTTTGCCATATTTATTAATTGATTAATATCACCGGATAGGTGTTGATGGTGTTTTTCATCTCTGCTGGTTTTCCTGTTATCAAAAAAACCCACAAAATTCAAACCCATCCAGTCTTCTTTTTTAAAGACATTTACCAACTGATGCCCGAGCTCAGTATTACCGATAATAGCGACTCTACGGCTATTTCGCCCCATCCTTCTAACCTGACGGATAACCCAATAACTAATGACGAACCAGGATATCAGCTCTACTGGCACAGCAATACACCAGAAAATAAAAACCGGCTGATTTAAAGGTGTGATTATTTCATTAAAGTGATTAATTATAATGAGTACAATTACCGTGCAAGCCCAAGAAATAAAGATTTGCTTACACCCTTGTCGGAACGATACCCCTCTATTACCTTTGTATAAACCGTTAAATTCAGCAAATATCTGGAAGCCAAACACCGCTAAAAGTAACCACCATGTATGTAAGGGTTCCCATGACTTAAAAGTCATATCTAACATTGCCCACAAAGTCATCGAAATAACTATGACATCAACTATTCGGCCTAAGAGAATAAACAATGAATTATGCTGACGTATCAACCCCGATCTAATGCTTGCCACTTGTTTTACATCCCTATTATTGATTTAACTAACGTTATTTTAATGATCTGCAACCCATTATAGAGTGTAAGGGTCAAGCAGGGCAATCGCATTAAAAATACATGAATATAAATAGATTATAATCGGCGTTCTGCTCAATAATTTGAGTGGCAACAGCCGTTTGGCAGCCCATTGCATCCATTGTTATCACAGCTCCAGCAATATCCAACTGTAATAATAGTTTGGGGGTGGTTGTTATCTCATTAGATTTCTCATCGACTTATTATTGGCCAAGCACTAGCTGATTTTTAGTTGCCCAAGCGCTGACCATATAAATAGCAGTTTTATTGGAAGCCTTGTCGATACTGCGACGTAAGCACTTACCATCAATCGCGATGATATTTTCTCCACTCAACTCGGTTAAATCTGTGATCCAGCGACTAAAGCACTCACTAAACAGTTGCGTATCAATGGCGGCAAAGACATTGCGGGCTTACATTTAAGGCGATACAAGGGTATGCACTGAGGCTGTGAAAGTATTGTGCTTTAGCCTCCCCCCTTGAGAAGCATAGGTATCTACACAAGCATTAAAGCCTTCTCCAAAGGGAGAAGGTTGGATGAGGGGAAATGGATAAGTGCCTGATTTTATTCTCCTCACCCCAGCCCTCTCCAGCAAGAGAGGGAGTAACTGAGCGCTATAACTCATTGTATTGTAATTGTAAAAAGTTGTGTAGATACCTATGCTTGAGAAGGGGGGATTGAGGGGGGATCTATGAAAACATAGGTCATTGATATTATTTGATTTTAATTAAATATAAAACCTCCCCTAGCCCCTCTTTGATAAGGAGGAGGATTATATTGAATACTTTCACAGCCTCCACCGCGTACCTTTTGGTGTAGCAAGGTACGCTGTGCATACCTGCATAAATTGTACCGGCTTAAAATACTAGACGACATTGCCAAAGGTATCGTGTGAAGGAATGCCATTTTCAAGCTCTAATAACTCAGTAAACCATTCCTTTTTAGCTTTACCATGTAGTTCAATGGCGACCCGTTGTTCATTTGCGCTACAAATAGAAGCACAAAGGGTGATAAAAAAATATCACTCAATTTATGTCGCTTCCTCCTATCAAGCATAGGTATCTACACAAGTCTTAAAGCCTTCTCCAGAGGGAGAAGGTTGGATGAGGGGGAATCAAAAAATGCTCTTCAACCTTATGCTCTAATATCAAAATAACTAAAGCAAACAGCGTATGCTAATTTCTCCCCACTCAACCCTCCCCAGCAAGCATAGGTATCTACACAAGTATTAAAGCCTTCTCCAAAGGGAGAAGGTTGGATGAGGGGAAATAGATAAGTGCCTGTTTTATTCTCCTCACCCCAGCCCTCTCCAACAAGAGAGGGAGTAACTGAGCGCTATAACTCATTGTATTTTAATTGTAAAAAGTTGTGTAGATACCTTTGCCTATCAAGATGAGGGCCTGGAATTGAAGAGAAGTGCTGAATGATTGAGGCGCTAGCGGGAAGATTCATAAACAAATAGTGCATATACGGAGCTATTTACATTAAAATGTCAATAAAGGTTTTAATGCGATTGCCCTAGGACACCAACATCTAATACCAATCCCAATATATTCATGTTTAAACTTATATTTTAAAAAACTCGTCACTTCTGCATGCTCTTAGCAGGAGTCTATTAGGTACTCCTGGATTCCCGATTAAAGATTTCGGGAATGACGATAATAACAGTCATTATTTATTTGGATTGGTATAACGCATACATAGCCTTAAATTTTGTGTAGGATGGATAGAGCATCTTTTTGCGAAACCCATCATTTTTCGTAAGATTGATGGTTTTTTCTGTGTGCCTAAAGACAGGTACTTTACTCTACGCATCCTACATAAATGTTAAATGAATCCTATACGGTACTTAGGGGTATTGTTGTGCGCAGGGAGATGGCTACCTACAGAAGTCTAAAAGTCTTCTTTCGTTGGAGAAGGCGTTTATTCTTAAGTCAACAACATTGAGGAGATGGCAAGTAGAAAGTGTTCTGTACTCCGTTTATTGTATAAATTTTTTCTAAAAGCAGGTTTAGCTGAGGTAGATTGACGAGTATGGATTTTACTCAATTAAAAAAAATATTAGGTTTTGTTGCTGGCGCTAAACTGGGTGCTCCTGCGGTCATTATTATGATGCTCGCATTGATTATTATTCCTTTGCCGGCTTTTGCGCTCGATTTATTTTTCACTTTTAATATCGCGTTTTCTCTTATTATCTTGCTGGTCGTGGTTTATACCACTAAGCCTTTGGAATTCGCTGCCTTTCCTAGTGTTATCTTGATTGCCACTTTGTTTCGTTTAGCTTTGAATGTTGCTTCGACACGTATTGTCTTGCTAGAGGGGCATAATGGCGGAGATGCTGCGGGTAAGGTGATTGAGGCATTTGGTGCCTTTGTTATTGGTGGTAATTTTGCTGTTGGTTTGGTGGTTTTCGGTATTTTAATGGTGATTAATTTTGCCGTTGTTACTAAAGGTGCGGGGCGTATTGCTGAAGTGGGCGCAAGATTTACGCTGGATGCCATGCCGGGTAAGCAAATGGCGATTGATGCTGATTTGAATGCGGGAATTATTACGCAAGATGAGGCGCGTGATAGACGAGCTGAAGTAGCAGCAGAGTCTGATTTCTATGGTTCGATGGATGGTGCTAGCAAGTTTGTTCGGGGTGATGCGATTGCAGGGATTATCATCTTAGCGGTTAATATTATTGGTGGCTTGGTGATTGGAGTAGGTCAGCATGGAATGACGTTTGCTGATGCGGGTGAAGTGTATGTTTTACTGACTATTGGTGACGGTTTGGTGGCGCAAATTCCATCCTTGCTATTATCTACTGCTGCGGCAATGGTGGTCAGTCGAGTGCGTGGTAGTGACCAGACTGTTGGTTCGCAGATTACGACGCAGTTATTTGCTAACCCTAAGGCTTTAAATATTACCGCCGGAGTAATGTTAGTTTTAGGTATTATTCCGGGCATGCCTAATTTGGTGTTTCTGATTATTGCTTCGGCTTTAGCAGGGGTTGCTTATTGGATTACTTTGCAAGCTAAGCAAGTTGAAGTTGCGCGTGAACAGCGAGAGCTTATGCCTGCTGCTCCTCAAGCGGCGCCAGAAATGAAAGAGTTAGGTTGGGATGATGTGATGCCGGTTGACATGATCGGTCTGGAAGTTGGTTATCGATTAATTCCTTTGGTGGATAAAAATCAAGGCGGGCAATTAATGGCGCGCATTAAAGGTGTGCGTAAGAAATTATCTCAAGAGTTGGGTTTTTTAATTCCTTCTGTGCATATCCGCGATAATCTTGACTTAAATCCGACTAATTACCGTATTTCTTTAATGGGTGTGACGGTAGGTGAAGCTGATATTATGCCGGATAGGGAGATGGCGATTAATCCTGGACAAGTTTTTGGCACTTTGGATGGTGTTAGTTGTCAAGATCCTGCGTTTGGCTTGGAGGCGGTTTGGATTGATGCTAATCAAAAGGATTATGCGCAAACTTTAGGCTATACCGTGGTTGACCCTGGGACGGTTGTTGCAACGCATTTAAGTCACATTTTGCAATCTCATGCGCATGAAATGTTGGGTTATGAAGAGGCACAGCAGTTATTGGATAATTTAAGTAAATCAGCACCTAAATTAGTTGAAGATTTAGTGCCGAAAATTTTGCCTCTGGGGGCATTTGTAAAAGTATTGCAAAACCTTTTACAAGAGAGTGTTGCTATCAGGGATATGCGCGGTATAGCCGAGACTTTGGCTGAGTATGGAACGAAGAGTCAAGATCCTGACATTTTGACCTCGGCAGTTAGAGTGAGCCTAGGCCGATCAATTGTCCAAGAAATCAGTGGCATAGAGCAAGAAATTCCGGTTATTACATTAGAACAGGAGTTGGAACAGTTATTGCATAAAACATTACAAACGGCAGGAGAGTCGGGAGCGGGCCTTGAACCTGGATTGGCAGAGCAAATGCATCAATCATTAGAGGAAAGTGCTCAAAAGATGGAAATGGAAGGGCAGGCAGCGGTATTATTGGTGTCGTCTTTCATTAGACCTTGGCTATCCCGATTTGTCCGGCATTCAATTTCTGGGTTACATGTTTTGGCATACAATGAAATACCTGCTGATCGTAAGATTAAGGTGGTTTCTACTGTAGGACAACGTGCATAATGTTTTAAAAGAGGGAAGCACGATGAAAATAAAACGATTTTTTGCAGCTGATATTCGTCAAGTAATGCGCATGGTTAAAGATGAACTAGGCGCTGATGCGGTTATTATGTCCAATCGTTCGGTTGATGGTGGTGTGGAGATTGTTGCCGCTCAAGACTTTGATGAGCAAATGGTGCATGATAATTTACAAAAACAGCAGCAACAAAGAAAAGCTGAAGCTTCTAGAAAAAATACTAAGCTCCCTGATTTTGAAGCAGAGAAAAATAAATTACATATCGTTAGCAGTGCTAGAAAAGATGATTCAGCGCCTCAATCGGCTGTTCGCCCTGCAGTGCGTCGGAAACTAGATGAATATGTGGGTTATGCAGAGAAAATTGCACTGAATAAACAAAGACTCACTGAAGCACCGGCTCAATTTTCTAAGCCGAAAGTAGCGGAAAAAACTAAAGCAGTTAATAAGCCTGAGCCGACAACGCAAGCGAGTGGTTTACAACGGACTTTTCAACAAACCAAAGAAAATGCAACTAATGCATCCAATGATATGTTATTGGAAATGCGCAAAGAATTGCGTTACTTAAGAACTGCGATGGATACTCGGTTATCGGAAGCGAGCTGGGGCGGGCAATCTGAAAGTAACCCTATACGTTTAGATTTGTTACGTCGTTTAGCAGGGATAGGTATTTCGAAAAAATTAAGCATTAAAATTGCTAACCGTTTGGATAATCAGTCTGATCCTGACGCTGGTTGGGATAAAGCATTGGATATGATGCAGCGGGTATTGCCGGTAACGAGTGATGATATAATACAAAACGGTGGTGTGATCGCTTTAGTTGGGCCGACAGGTGTTGGTAAAACCACAACGATTGCCAAATTAGCCGCGCAATATATTTTACAGCATGGTTCCGGTCGTCAAGTCGCTTTGATTACGATGGATAACTATCGTATAGGCGCGCATGAACAATTAAGTACTTATGGGCGTATTTTGGATGTGCCTGTTCGTGTTGCTGCTGATGGTGAGGAGTTGCGTAGTTTGATTAATAGTTTTAGTGATAAACGTTTAATTTTAATTGATACGGCTGGTGTTAGTCAGAAAGATACGCGGATGCTGGAGCAAATAGAGGGTTTGCAAGAGTCGGATATCACGGTGACACCTTATTTAGTGATGTCGGCAACGACGCAATTAAAAGCGATGAATGAAATTATTAGCGCTTTCTCAGAGTTTCAACTTGGCGCATGTATTTTAACTAAGATGGATGAAACAGCAGAAACTGGAAATGCAGTCTCGGCCTTAATTGAACATCAATTGCCATTAGCTTTTATTACTGATGGTCAGCAAGTACCTGAAGATATTCATAAAGCCAATTCTCGTGCATTAATTCAGCAGTGTATCGCAGAATCAGAGAGTGAAGCAGATTATAATGATGCGCTTGGCTTTGAAGGGTGGGTGGCAGCGGGCTATGCATAAGCAATTAGATCAAGCAGCGGGAATAAGAAAAATGAAACAAGTCAAGCCTGTGCGAGTTATTGCCGTAACGAGCGGCAAAGGTGGAGTGGGTAAAACAAATTTATCGGTTAATTTAGGAGTTTCTTTATCTAAAATGGGGCGTAAAGTTGCCTTATTGGATGCAGATATGGGGCTGGCTAATGTCGATATTTTGTTAGGCATGCATCCTAAGTTTAATTTATCTCATGTTTTAAGTGGCCAGAAAACATTGGCGGAAATTACTGAGACGGGGCCAGGAGGGCTGAGAGTTATTCCGGCTTCTTCTGGTATCCAGCATATGTCAGAACTGAATAATATTGAGCAAGCAGCAATTGTCCATGCCTTTAGTGAGCTAGATAAAGATCTTGATGTGTTGATTGTTGATACTGCTGCGGGTATCTCTGGCAGTGTGGTTAATTTTGCTCGTGCATGCCAAGAAGTGATTGTTGTGGTTTGTGATGAGCCGACTTCATTAACGGATGCCTACGCCTTCATGAAGTTACTAAATCGCGACTATGGTTTGTTTCAATTTCATGTTTTGGCGAATATGGTGCAATCTCCGCAACAAGGACAAAATTTATTTAATAAATTGAGTAAAGTAACAGATCGTTATTTAGATGTTGCTTTAACTTATGCAGGCGCAATTCCTTTTGATGAGTATTTGCGTAAATCAGTGCAAAAGCAAACGGCTGTGGTTGAAGCTTTTCCTCATAGTAAATCTGCTCAAGCTTTTAAAAGTGTTGCGCAGCGCATTAATAGTTGGCCTATACGCTCACAAACTGGCGGCCATTTAGAGTTTTTTGTTGAACGTATGATTAAATACGAAACTCAGGAGAGTGCAGCGTGAATGGAGTAGCAATGTATAGCTCGGTGCAAGCAGTTGGGGCGGTAGATGCCCAGATTATGCAGCATGCACCGCTAGTAAAACGCATTGCCTATCATTTGCTGAGTAAGTTACCCGATTCTGTTTTGGTGGATGATTTAATTCAAGCCGGCATGCTGGGTTTATTAGAGGCTCTGAAAAATTATGATCATAGTCAAGGCGCAAGTTTTGAAACTTATGCTGGCATTCGTATTCGTGGCTCTATGCTGGATGAGGTTCGACGCTCAGATTGGACGCCGCGCTCAGTGCATAAAAAGTCGCGACAAGTGACTGAAGCGATCAAAGAAATTGAGAGTAAAACCACACAGAATGCTACCGCCAATGAAATAGCAGAGCGTATGGGTATTTCGCTGGGTGAATATAATAAAATTTTACAAGACTCAAATAATAGTCGTTTTTTTAGTGTTGAAGAGTTAGCGCAAACTGGCGACCATTTTATAGAGGAACAGGCTCAAGCTAGTGCTGGGCCAGAAGATATTTTTGGTCAGGATAAATTTAAAGAAGCTTTAGCAACAGCTATTGGTCAACTGCCCGAACGGGAGAAGCTCGTTATTTCTTTATATTATGATGAAGAATTAAATTTAAGGGAAATTGGTGAAGTATTGAATGTCAGCGAATCCAGAGTAAGCCAGATAAGTAGTCAAGCGATGCTTAGGTTAAGGAGTAAACTTGCGAATTGGCTAGAAGGGAATGATAATAGCGGGTTTATTTGAGTGTGTGTATTTTAGTTTTAGTTAATTGAGCCGATAGAGTTGCAATGAAGAGTATGTTGGAGAAAGACCTTGGATAAAAATATGAAGATTTTGGTTGTTGATGATTTCTCAACCATGAGGCGTATAGTCAGAAATTTATTAAGAGATCTTGGGTTTACAAATACATTTGAAGCGGATGATGGCAAGACTGCGCTGCCTATGTTAAAAGAGGGAAACTATGATTTCTTAGTCACTGATTGGAATATGCCGGGCATGACTGGGATTGATTTGTTAAAAGCTGTGCGTGCCGATCCTAAATTAGTTAATTTGCCAGTGTTAATGGTGACGGCTGAAGCAAAACGTGAACAAATTATTTTAGCTGCCCAGACAGGGGTTAATGGTTATGTGATCAAGCCTTTTACAGCTGCAACATTAAGAGAAAAGATTGAAAAAATATTTGAGCGCATCGATAAGGCTGGGGCATAAAGGATGATGGTTAAATGATGGAGTCAATGGGAAATACGCGATTATTACTTGCTAAAGATTTAGTCATAGCTTTAGAAAATAATGATGAAACGAAAGCAGATGAAATTTTAGATCAGATTTCAGGTATGCGCGAGAGCATGCTGTTTCAAGAAGTTGGGCGATTAACGCGTCAATTGCATGACACGATGAATAGTTTTGCGCTTGATTCTAAAATGGTTGAATTAACTTCAAAGGATATTCCGGATGCTAAGGAGCGTTTGCATTATGTTATTGCGATGACTGAGCAAGCGGCCAATCAGACTATGGAAGTGATTGAGCATCTGACTCCTATTTCTCAAGAGTTGAGTGATCAAGCCAATGAACTATCTAATAAATGGGATCGCTTTTTAGCCAAAGATATGCCATTTGAAGAGTTTAAAAATATGAGCCAAGAAATCACTGTACATTTTGCTCAAACAAAAGAGCGAGTGGCCAGTGTGCAAACGGGGTTAACTGATATTTTAATGGCTCAAGGGTTTCAGGATATTACCGGGCAAATTATTCGACGAGTGATTGATTTGGTACAGGAAATGGAACATAGCATGGTTGAGTTGGTTCGTTTATCAGGAGGGAAAATGAAAGCAGGGGTTGCTTCAGTAGTTACTGAACCTGAATTGCCAGGTCCTGTTGTGCCCGGTGTTGATGATAAGGCGAATGATGTGGCAACTAGCCAAGATGATGTTGATGATCTCTTATCAAGCTTAGGTTTTTGAGGAATAAATAATGTCAATTGATCTTGATGACGAAATTTTACAAGACTTTTTAGTTGAAGCTGGAGAAATTCTGGAATTGCTTGGAGAGCAGTTGGTTGAGTTAGAAAATTCTCCTGAAGACAATGAATTATTGAATGCTATTTTTCGTGGTTTCCATACTATTAAAGGCGGTGCCGGATTTTTAGCCTTAGATGCTATGGTTGGGGTTTGCCATAAGGCTGAAGATGTCTTTAATGTTTTGCGTCAAGGTGAAAGGAAAGTTAATACGGAGCTGATGGATGTCATTCTTCAGGTTGTGGATCACCTGAATGATATGTTTGCAATAGTACGTACCGGTAAATTTCCTGAGCCCGTTGAGCAGGAATTATTGGATCAACTGCAAACTTATACTGTGCCTGAAAGTTCCGCACCAACAGTAGTTGAAGTGACTGTAGAAGTAACTGCCGAAGAAGAGATTGCTGCTGAAGAGGTCATTGAAGCGAGTGACTCGGCTCTCGTTACAGAAAATGCTGCTGATGCGGTTGAGCAAGAATTTGAGCTGATGCTGGGACTTGCTGAAGGAGATGCATCAGAATCAGCAAGTGATGAGATTACTGAAAGTGAATTTGATAATTTACTAGATGCCCTGCATGGTAAGGGTGGTTCGCCAACACCAGCAGAGGAGAAAAATGCAGCTGCCTCAGATGAAATTACAGAGACAGAGTTTGATGACTTATTGGATGCATTGCATGGAAAAGGTTCATTTAACGCAGAAAAAGTTGTAGGGTCTAGTGCTGAAATATCAGAACCTATTGTTGCTTCCGGTGATATTACTGAGGCAGAATTCGATAATTTACTGGATGACTTACATGGCAAAGGTAAGTTTAAGGCGAAATTAATTGATGATAATATTGAAGAGGTTATCGTTAAGCCCGTTGAAAAGCCTGCTCAAACAACAAAAAGTAGTGTAGAGCCAGAAAAAATTAAAACTCCAGCACCTGTAGCTACAGCTAAGCCTGAAGTTAAGAAGGCTGAGCCAACTAAAAATGTACCCCAAGCTGAAACAACAGTGCGAGTTGATACTCAGACGTTGGATAACATAATGAACATGGTGGGGGAGTTAGTGTTAGTGAGAAATCGCTTTCAAACGCTTGCTGTAGAAAAAGGGGATGAAGATATTGTCAAAGCGGTTGGTAATTTGGATATTGTTACTGCTGATTTACAGTTAGCCGTTATGAAAACGCGGATGCAGCCGATTAAAAAGGTTTTTGGTCGCTTTCCTCGTGTTGTTAGAGATTTAGCCCGTAGTTTGAAAAAAGAAATTGCATTAGTGCTGGTCGGAGAGGAAACAGATCTTGATAAGAATTTAGTTGAAGCTTTAGCTGACCCTTTGGTGCATTTAATTCGTAATGCTGTAGATCATGGTATCGAGTTGCCTGAAGACCGCGAAGCTGCAGGTAAAAAGCGAGAAGGTACCGTTGTTTTGACTGCATCGCAAGAAGGCGATCATATAGAATTAAGAATTAAAGATGATGGCAAAGGTATGAATGCCGATCTTCTGCGCGGTATTGCTGTAACTAAAGGGCTAATGGACGAAGAATCAGCCGCTAGGTTGGACGATAAAGAATGTTTTAATTTAATTTTTGCTCCTGGCTTTTCAACCAAAACAGAAATTTCTGATGTTTCTGGGCGTGGTGTGGGTATGGATGTCGTCAAGACGCGTATTGCGCAAATGAATGGTACGGTTGAGATTGACTCAGTAGAAGGTGTTGGTAGTACTATAATTATTAAAGTACCTCTTACTTTAGCTATTATGCCTACTTTAATGGTTAAACTGGGTGGCCAATCTTTTGCCTTGCCTTTGGCTAGTGTTTTGGAGATCTTGGACTTAGATTTAGGCGCAACCAAAGTGGTTGATGGGCAAATGGTCATTATGGTGCGTAATAGAGCCTTGCCTTTGTTTTACTTAAGTGACTGGCTAGTGAGTGATATGGGTTATGTGGCTAATAAAGACGGACATGGGCATGTGGTAGTGGTTAATTCAGGTGGTCGACAAATAGGTTTTGTTGTGGATCAGCTAATTGGTCAGGAAGAGGTTGTTATTAAGGCTTTGGGTGCTAAATTGCATGGCTTAGATGGTTTGGCTGGTGCGACAATTACCGGTGACGGGCAAATTGCCTTGATTCTGGATGTGCCGGGGATGATGAAGAAATATGTTAGCTAAGCTAGTGATTGCTTGAATTAATAGTGTTATTTATCATAGATAAATATAAGGCCGATTAAGGATAAAAGCATGGCTATTCGGGTTCTTATTGTCGATGACTCCCATTTTATGTGTAAGAGAATTGCTGAAATTCTTGAAGAAGATGGGCAATTTAAAGTCGTTGGAATGGCTAAAAATGGTAGCGAGGCAATTGTCTTGGCGGCAACGGCAGAGCCGGATGTGATTACTATGGATGTGGAAATGCCTATCATGGATGGTATTACTGCGGTTAAACGAATTATGGCGGAAACGCCTACGCCTATTCTGATGTTTTCTGCATCTACACATGTGGGAGCGCAAGCAACCTTAGATGCTTTGGATGCTGGGGCGATTGATTTTTTACCTAAGCAGTTCAATGAAATTAATGGTGATCATGAAGTTGCTCGGCGTATATTAAAAAGTCGCGTACGTAGTGTTGCTTTGCAAGCGGAAAAAATTAAAAGACCGCAAACTCTAGTACTTAAATCTCACCCAGAACGATCACTTCATACTATTTCTCGGCGTAAGTTAAATCGCTATGAGTTTGAGTTATTGGTGATTGTTGCTTCTACAGGTGGGCCGGTTGCTATACAGAAAATTTTGACGGAAATTCCTGCTCAGTGCCCCATTCCTATTTTATTGGTGCAGCATATGCCGGGTAATTTTACCAATAGCTTTGCGGAGCGTTTAAATGCGTTGTGTAAAATACAGGTGCGAGAAGCCGTTAATCATGACGAATTACTTCCTGGCGTGGCGCTTTTAGCACCAGGAGGGCAACAAATAGAAGTTGAAGCGCGGGCAGGAAAGAAGTTTATTGTTTTGACGCCGAAGGTGGCTAGCGATATTTACAGTCCTTGTGCGGATATGACTTTAACAACAGTGGCAAAAGTTTACCGCAATAAGGCTTTGGCTATTGTCTTGACAGGTATGGGTGCAGATGGGCGAGAAGGGGCGAAAATAATGCAGCAAGCAGGATCAGATATTTGGGCTCAAGATGAGGCGAGCTGTACTATTTATGGTATGCCTAAAGCTGTAGTAGATGCTGGTGTTGTGGCAAAAATATGTACGCTAGTTGAGTTGATGCAAATTTTCAGAGAAATTAACTAATGGATTTTTTTAGTATATTAGGCATATTCATTGGTCTCGGAGCTATTATCAGTGGCAATATTTTAGGTGGAGGTAGCTTAGGCTCCTTGCTGAATGGCCCTGCTCTGGTTATTGTTTTAGGTGGTTCTTTGGGGGCTGTTTTATTTCAGTACCCACCAAAAGTCATATTGAGGGCTGCGAAAATATTGGTTTGGGTTTTTGTGCCGCAAAAAATTAACCTAAGCGCTGAGATTAATAAAATTGTTGCTTGGAGCTCGCTTGCCAGAAAAGAAGGTTTACTAGGTTTAGAGGCAATTGCTGATAATGAACGTGAATTTTTTGCCCGAAAAGGTCTACAGTTGCTAGTGGATGGTAATGAGCCGGAAATTATTCGAGAATGCTTGGAGGTTGATTTAGATACTAAGGAATATAGTGATTTCCAGGCTGCAAAGGTTTTTGAGTCGATGGGGGGGTACGCCCCTACTATGGGGATTATTGGTTCAGTAATGGGCCTGATTCAGGTTATGCAAAATCTTTCTGACCCCGGTATGTTGGGAGTAGGCATTGCAACAGCTTTTGTTTCAACTATTTATGGTGTTAGCTTGGCAAATCTAACGTTTTTGCCAATTTCTGCAAAATTAAAAGCCCATGCTTATGATTTGTCTAATTCAAGAGAAATGATGATGGTCGGTATTGTTGCAATTGCTGAAGGCGAAAATCCGCGAAATATCGAGTTAAAGCTGTCAGGTTTTTTACACGAAGCGACTTAATTGGGCGTCAGAATAATGGCACGTAGACGAAAAAAGCATATTGAGCCACCTGAAGATCATAATCGATGGTTAATTTCTTATGCGGATTTTATTACTCTGCTGTTCGCTTTTTTTGTGGTGATGTATGCCATTTCCTCGGTTAATGTAGGTAAGTACCGGGTATTATCTGACTCGATGAGTGAGGCTTTTGAGCGTAAAGGCGCGAAGCAGTCTACGTCAGAGCTAACAGAAGGAGCGGGGGATTCGTCTCTGCCTATTTCTTTGGGGGAGCCAGCTACAAGTGCTATTGAGCCGATTGTATTAGATCACTTTATTACCGCAGAAGAGTTGCGTGATGTTGAAATATCTGAGGAAGTATTAGAGGAGCGGCGAAGGTTAGGGCGTATTGCTGAGCAATTTGCATCCGCATTAGAGTCTTTTATTGCTGATGATTTAGTTGAAGTCAAAAAAAATGACTTGTGGGTGGAAATCGAGATTAAAAGTGAGCTACTGTTTGCCAGTGGTGATGCGGCTTTGCAGTCTAAAGCTACACCCGTGTTAAAAAAAATTAGCGAAGTTTTGCAGGCCACAGAAAACGTTATTTATGTTGAAGGTCATACAGATAATATACCGATAGAAACAATTGAGTTTCCTTCTAATTGGGATTTGTCATCTGCTCGAGCAGTGAGTGTGGCGCGTGAGCTAGTTTATAATGGCACGGATCCTGCTAGATTAGCAGCAGTGGGCTATGGAGATAATCATCCAATTGCAGACAATAAATCGGTGGAAGGGCGCTTCAAGAATAGACGAGTTACTTTGGTCTTAATTTCTAATTCGCTCGCTCGGTATGGCGGCAAAGATAATACACGGACAAAAGAGGTCGTGGAGTAAGTTTTTGCCAGAGCAATTGTTGAGCATGATGAGTCTTTATAGCGTCTTTACTTTTATAGTGAGCAAACATTTAAACTCGCTGTTCATAAATGAGTGTCAATTATGAAAATATGGTCAGTTTCTAATCAGAAAGGTGGAGTGGGTAAGACGACAACAGTAATAACCTTGGGTGGCCTATTATCATCTTGGGGATACAAGACATTGTTGGTTGATCTAGACCCGCATGGCTCTTTAAGTAGTTATTTTAAGCAAAACCCTGATGAAACTCAGGCGAGTGTCTATAATTTATTTCATAATGCCAGTCGCAAAGTCAAAGATTACAATCCTAGGCCTTATATTATAAAAACGGAATTTGATAACTTGTCTATTTTGCCAGCGGCAACCGCTATCGCAACATTAGATAGGCAAGTCGCTTCTTTGGGGGGGATGGGCTTGGTCATTTCTAATGCATTGGCGGAAGTGGCTGATGAGTATGATTATGTCATTATTGATAGTCCGCCTATGTTGGGAGTGTTAATGATTAATGCTTTGGCGGCTTGTGAGTATTTATTAGTACCAGTGATTACTGAGTTTTTGGCGCTACAAGGCCTAGATAGAATGGTGCGTACTATTCAGATGGTTTATAAGTCCAGAAAGCAGGCGCCTGGCTATAAAATTATTCCAACAATGTACGATAAGCGCACTAAAGCAGGTACTGAGAGTTTAAATTTCTTGCGTAACAAATATCCAGATAATGCTTGGCATTCTTTTGTGCCGGTTGATACTAAATTACGTGAAGCCAGTAGTATGGGGATTCCTGCCTCTATTTATGATCCTACGTCTAAGGCTGTTGCGAGTTATTCTAATTTGCTGGATGAATTACTGCAGAAAGACAAGCAAGCTAAGGTCGCTGTGTCATGAATAAAGCAAACCCTGTCGCGGTTAAGCAGATTGAAGAGCAAGAGCTTGCGCTAGATTCTTATTTAGCGACAATGCTTGCTGAGATCCCGGTAACAGAACTTATTGAAGAGAAAGAGCAGCAAGTTAAAGAGGTAGTTTCTCCGGCTGTTAAAGTTCAAACTATAACGGTTAAAAAGCAAGAGCAGCATACTGAGCTTGTTGTTGAGGTGGCTTCCAGTACAGTGGTGAAGGCATTATCTGTTATGCCTAAATATGCTCAGGATGAGTTCTCGGCATTGTTTTTTAAAGTAGGGAATTTAGTTTTAGCTGCGCCATTAACTGATTTGTCTCGAGCTATAAAATTTGACGGAAAAGTAACAAAAATTCCGCAGCAGCCACTTTGGTTTATGGGTTTAAAGGCTGAATCAGAGCAAAAAATAGGCATATTAAATATGGCCTATTTGATACAGGGAAAAAATCGAGCGGGAATAAGAGATTACCAGCATCAGCCTTTTGCAAATGTTATTTTGACCGAAGATGGTCAGTGGGGGTTGGCCTGTGATGAGTTACTAACAGTTGCCAAGCTGACGCCGGAAAAAATTCGATGGCGTACAGACAGGAAAAATAAGCCTTGGCTGGTTGGAACGGTTATCGAACAGCTGGTAGTGATCGTAGATATTAATGAGTTAGTACCTAAACGGAAAAGGTCCGGTAGTATTTAAATTAGGTATATAATTTATTTAGAATGTATGTTTAAACTTTAATAATTGGGCGGCATGAGCATGAGTAAGAGTGATGGCAATCAGAATGATCCTATAATGCAGTGGGTGACTTTTCGTTTAGGTGAAGAAAAGTACGGCATTAATGTAATGCAAGTACAGGAAGTTTTAAGAGTTTCTGAGATAGCTCCCGTACCTGGTGCACCTTCTTATGTTTTAGGTATCATTAATTTGCGGGGTAATGTTGTTACTGTGATTGATACACGGAACCGCTTTGGCTTGATGTCTAAGGATCAGGATGATGCGACACGTATTGTGATTATTGAAACAGATGAGCACATTATCGGTATTATGGTAGATAGTGTGGCAGAAGTCGTTGATTTAAGAGCTTCTGATATTGAGACAGCACCGAATGTTGGGAATGATGAAAGCTCTAAATATATACAGGGTGTAACTAGTAGAGATAACGAGTTATTGATCTTGGTAGACTTAAATAAGTTTTTAAGCGATGAAGAGAATGAAGAATTAGATATGTTCTAAGTTATTAAAATTTATAAAATTAGTGTTTATCTGTGTGATATTGTTTTTATGATTAAAGGCGAAGGAATAAATCATGATTGATATTGAGCCGATTCCCCCAGCTGCGCCTATTGCCCAGCCGGTTAAAATTCATCGTGATGAAAATAGAAAAAACAATCAAAACTCCCGTTCTAAAGCAGAAAAAAAGCAAGTACAACTAGATGACGATGCGGATGATGTGCAGCATATTGATGAAATTGTGTGATGGATACTGATCTACTCATTATCGTTGCCTTGTGTTTTTCTTTGCTTGGCCTAGGATTGTTGTGGCTAGTATTGGAGCAGCGAAAATTAAGAAACATTAATCAAGTTTTAGCTGAGCAGATCGACAGTATGTCTAAAGACATTGCGGGATTATGTTCCGCTGCTGTTACTGTTGATTCGCGTATCGCTATGAGTGCGGAGCAAATGACTGATTTGCTTGATAAGCTAGGTGATTATGAGCATAAAGAGTCAGAAGCATCACCTTATCATAGTGTTATTCAAAGAGTCCGTTCTGGCGCTAGTGCGCAAGAATTAATTAAAGACTGCGGCTTAAGTAGAGAAGAGGCTGCTTTATTGATTAAAGTGCATGGAAGTCGCTCCAATTAATCTGTCATTACATTCAATAAAAACCCTGCTAGGCCGATAACCTAAATAGCTGAGAGGTTATTACTATGTCTAAATATCTACGTGTTTTTCTTTTTACCTGTTTATTTGTTATGCAACAGCCTCTTTGGGCGGTGGAATACTCGGCTGATATTTTGAGTGCTTTTTGGGAAAGTAAATCGAGTAAAACCGCATGCGATTTAACTCAAGCAATTCCAAGTTACGGTGAAGCATTTTTTTCCCTGCATCCAGAAGAGCCATTGCAGTTTGGTGTCTATCAAGCGCGCAACCAAGGGTTTGTTGTTAGTGAGGCAAACTTATCAGCATTGCCTGCCCCGTGGCGACATGAATTTACGCATTTAAAAAGCTATTCGGTCTATATAGAGCAACGCGCTCAGTCAAAATATCTTTCGGTTTTTGGTGTTGATGCTGAAGCAATGATTGATGTTTTGCTTGGCACTGAGTTTCCTACCTTTACTTATGTAAATACTTATCAAGAAAAGCCAGTTGAGCAAGTGACAGTCACTGTTTCTGCAGTTAATTTTCCTGCTGCGTATACTCAGTTTATTGCTTGCAGAAAGCAGTTATTGCCTTATGCAATGAAATCTTTACAGGATAAGGTGTTTTATTTTTCTGAGGCAGGTAAGCGCGTTAATAGGCAATACTTTGTACTTGTTGAGAAAATAGTTGAGTACATGAGGGTAATGAAAGGTACCAAGCTAGTGATAGCCAGTGATACGCAAAGTATAGGTAAGGCGGATGCGAGGTTATTTAAGCCTAGAGCGAAAAAAATTGTCGATTTACTGGTGAAACAAGGCCTTAAGAAATCACGTATTGCAGTAAAGTCTAGATTTTCAGTTACTGATCTAGAAAATAATGACAAAACGTTTCGTGTGCATGTTTTTGGCCCTGATGTTTTAAAGATGTTTTGGTTTAATAAAGGTAGTTTTCACTTAACAGCCAAAGAAAAACAACGCTTAGATTTAGTTGCGCAATATATGCAGCATCAAACGAAAGCGCTGATTATTAATAGTCATACCGATGGTATGGGGCGCAAGGCGAATAATATGGTTGTGGCGCAAAAGCGGGGTGAGGTTGTTAAGCGTTATTTGGAAGCTCAAGGCGTATCAGCGGATAAGTTGGTTGTGCGGGCTTATGGTGAAAAGAAGCCTGTTGCAAGTAATCGTACGCGAGCAGGTCAGGCGAAAAACCGGCGTGTTAAATTGAGTTTTGCGCGCTGATAAAGTACCTGCGTGAAATTAAACTAACACTAGTAATATGGGCATGGAACTTAAAAGGGATTAAGCCCCATGCAGGAGTGCAATAGCTATGCTGTTTCGGAAATGTAACCGTTCACATACCCCTCGCCTAAATTTCATATCAAAATACCGTCATCCCCGAAGTCTTTTATCGGGGATCCATGTTAAATGTAGAATCCTGCTAACAGCATGCAGGATGACGAGCTGAAAAAATAGCTGACACACCCTCTTAGTTCTATTTTTCATAAGGGGGGGGGGCGTGAACGGTTACTCGGAAATAGCTAAAGCTATTTCACTTCTAAAAATTATCAAATTAATTATGCCTCATACTTATAAGGTAAAGACAGCAGTATTCTGCACTTGTTACGGTGTTTATACTGAATATGCTGATCTATGTGCCTGTTAGTTTTGATGTTTTATAATTAAGAAAAATTCCCCTTGAAATCTAAAAATAGATAACGCATAATAGCTGTTCTTCAACGCTAGTGGTTGTCGACATTATGGTTACTGTGTCGGTCCTCTCGCAACGATATTCTGTAAACTCCGCCAGGCCCGGAAGGGAGCAACGGTAGCAGAAGATTCGTGTGCCGAGATGTGGCTGGCATGGTAGCCGCCCAATCTAAAAATCTACCACGCAGCCATGAATCATCAGGTTCTCGCTAGAAAATGGCGTCCGCATAATTTCACCGAAATTGTTGGTCAAGAGCATGTTAGTCAATCATTGATTAATGCTTTACAGAACAACCGCTTACACCATGCTTATTTATTTACAGGCACCCGCGGTGTAGGAAAAACTACTATTGCTAGGATCTTAGCAAAAGCAATCAACTGTGAAAATCTTCAAGATTATAATCCCTGTGGGGTTTGTGCTGTCTGCACGGCCTTGGATGAAGGGCGGTTTCTTGATTTAATCGAAGTTGATGCAGCCTCCCGTACTAAAGTCGAAGATACTCGCGATTTATTAGATAACGCGCAATATGCTCCGAATAGTGGAAAATACAAAGTTTACATAATTGATGAAGTACATATGCTCTCAGGGCATAGTTTTAATGCTTTACTCAAAACCTTAGAAGAGCCGCCTGAACATGTTAAGTTCTTGCTGGCAACCACTGATCCACAAAAAATCCCTGTCACTGTTTTATCCCGTTGTTTACAATTCAATCTAAAGCGACTATCAATTAGTCAAATTAGTAAGCAAATGGCTTATATTCTCGGTGAAGAAAAAATCGAATTTGAAGCCAGTGCCTTGCGTTTACTGGCGCGTGCCGCTGATGGCAGTATGCGTGATGGACTTAGCTTATTAGATCAAGCCATAGTCTATGGTAATGATGTGATCAGTACGGAAACAGTTAGTCATATGTTGGGTACAATTGCCCAGCAGCCAGTAGAAGATTTGCTGCGTAGCTTAGCGGAAAATAATGCCGCCGGCGTACTGCATAAGGTTAATGAAATGGCTGAATTAACGCCTGATTTTGCCAGTATTTTACAGCAACTGTTACATGTATTGCATCGCTTAGCGTTGGTCCAGTTAGTGCCTGCAGTGGCGGAATCGGATGATGCTGATATATTGCGTGAACTCAGCCCGCTATTTTCTGCTGAAGAATTGCAGCTATATTATCAAATTGCCTTAATGGGGCAAAAAGATTTAAGCTTATCTCCAGACCCAAAGTCTGGTTTTGAGATGGTCTTGCTAAGAATGCTTGCATTTAACCCGCAAAAGAATAGTGCAAGTGTACATATAGCTGCTCCAACTATTGCGCAAAAGCCACGGCCTGCAATGGTGCAAGCGCCAGTAGTCAAGCCTGAGGCTGTCACTGGTGAAGCTGCAAATTTGCAGTCGAAGCCTGCTGCCCCATTAGCTGCAGATGTTCAAACTATGACCCCTAGGGATCAGCAGTCGTGGCATGAAATAGTGGCAACCATGAAAGTTGTCGGGCTAACTCGCGAATTAGCGAATAATTGTATTTTAGAAGGGGTTGATGAGCAGCAGTGTCGTTTAATTTTAGATCCTAGGCAGGCGCAAATTAGAAGTCCGCGTTCTGAAGAAAAGTTACAAGCAGCTGTGCAAGCTTATTATGGGCGACCGCTCAAATTAGTGATTAAAACTGAAGCGGTTGTTGCAGATACGCCGGCTGTGCAAATACAAAAAGATAAAATTAACCGTCAACAGGAGGCTGTTGACGCTATTGATAATGATGAGAATATACAGGCATTAAAAGCAAATTTTGATGCTCGTGTCATTCCTGGTTCAATCGAGCCAGTTCAAAATAATGATTAGGAGAACTGAATGAAGGGCGCACTTGGCAATATTATGCAACAAGCTCAGCAGATGCAAGAAGACATGCAGAAAGCTCAAGCTGAACTTGAAAGCATAGAAGTAACCGGAGAGTCAGGCGGTGGCATGGTTAGCATTCTCATGACGGGTAAAAGGGAAGTGCGTAAAGTTTCCATTGATGATGCTCTAGTTGGTGATGACAAAGAAATGCTAGAGGATTTAGTCGCTGCTGCGATTAATGATGCTGTGCGTAAGGTTGCTAAAATAAAAAAAGAAAAAATGGGTGATGTGACTGCCGGCATGCCTATTCCTCCTGGGTTTAAAATGCCATTTTAAATATGCAAAAACAAGGCTTATTAACTGAAGTCATTGATGCCTTGTGTTGTTTGCCTGGAGTTGGGCCTAAGTCAGCGCAACGTATGGCACTACACCTCTTTCAGCGCGATCGGGGTGGAGCTGATAATCTAGCTAAGGCATTGCAATTAGCAGCCGATAAGCTGGGAAATTGCAAAAAATGCCGTACTTTAACTGAGCATGAATTATGCAGTATTTGTGCTAGCCCTACACGTGATCAGCATTTGGTTTGTGTCGTGGAAAGTCCGGCAGATGTTTGGGTTATTAATCAAGCGACAGAGTATCAGGGTGTGTTTTTTGTTTTAAATGGTCGCTTATCGCCTTTAGATGGTATTGGTCCTGATGAAATCGGCATAGATCAGCTTGAACAGCAATTATCCGGTAAGCAAATAACTGAGCTTATTCTGGCAACCAATTCTACGGTCGAAGGCGAAGCAACTGCGCACTTTATTGCTCAGTTAGCTTTAGCTAACCATGTAAAGGTTAGCCGTCTGGCGCATGGCGTACCCGTAGGTGGTGAACTTGAATTTATTGATAGCAGTACTTTAGCGCATGCCTTTAGTGGGCGTCGTGAAATTGAATAGGGTAGAACTATGACAGATTGTTTGTTTTGTAAAATGGTTGCAGGGGAAATTAAGCCTGATGTAGTTTACGAAGATGAGCAAGTCTTTGCGTTTAGAGATATTAATCCCAAAGCGCCGACACATATCTTGGTTATTCCTAAGCAGCATGTGGCGACCTTAAATGATTTGCAAGATAAAGGTCTTGCCGGGCATTTATTGCAAACGGTTGCACAGATTGCAGCAACAGAGGGTATTGCCGAAGTAGGCTATCGCACTGTTATTAATTGTAATAATGAAGGTGGGCAAGAGGTCTATCATTTACACTTACATTTATTAGGTGGCCGTCCTATGACATGGCCAGCAGGGTAATATAATGCTAGATAACGTGACGGCAGAACAGGCTTTTGAGTGGGCTGAGCGTTTAACACGACAAAGTGATTTCAATGCTTTAACCAAAGAGATAGATGTCATTCTAGGGGGCTTGCCTAGTGTGCGGCAGGTAGCTATTTATGAGGTTTATGCTGGGAAACAGGTTAGATCGAGTGACAATAGTGCAGTGGAAAGAGTGGTTCGTCGTTTTCCTGTGGACTTTGCAACAATTGAGCATCATGACGAGTTTGCGGATTTATTGAATACTATGGTTATAGCCAGTGATGTTCAACTGGTTGACTATAAATCTGAGCGGTTAGTTTTATTGCACATTCCTAATTCTATTGGTCCGGATAGAACGATATTGCTTAAAGCTGAAATTAGTGATCAACTGATTGAATTGTGTAAGTATTTATTAGCAATTTACGCTAATCAAGTGCAGCTGCATGATAATAAAGAGCGTGATTTACTGACGCGATTACCGAATAGGCAGTCTTTTGATATGCGTTTATTTCAGGTTTGCGAGTATTTCCGTGAGCATCATTTAAGTGATGCAGTGCAAGATAAAGGGTCTTGGATTGCCATGCTGGATATTGATCATTTCAAAGCCGTGAATGATTCTTTTGGGCATTTATATGGCGATGAAGTTCTACTGCATTTTAGCCAAATTATGGAAAAAAGCTTTCGCTATAATGACTTCTTATTTCGTTTTGGCGGCGAAGAATTTATAGTGATCTTGAATCTTGTAGATATGGTTTCAGCTAGAGAGGTTTTTGAGCGTTTTAGAGAAACCATTGCCCAATTTAAATTTCCAACAGTGGGTCGTGTCACAGTGAGTATTGGAGTGACCCATATTGACAGCAATGCCTTGCCTGCAAGTTTATTGGACTATGCGGATAAGGCTTTATATCATGCAAAAGGGTCGGGTCGTAATCAGGTAGTTTTTTATGAGGATATGGATATAGAAATGCCTGTTGAAGACGACTCCGATATTGAATTATTTTAAGGTTACATTTTTTCGCGCAACTTTAGAAAGCGTTGATAACGTACTTCAGAAATATCGCCGTTCTCTACCGCGGCACGTACTGCACAGCCTTTGTCTTGTACATGGCTACAGTCATTAAATTGACAGTGATCTAAATGAGCTTGGAATTCTCTAAAGCCATAAGCTAATTGACCTTCAGAAAGTCCTGCTAAACCAAAAATTGCCACTCCTGGACTATCAATTAAATCCCCGCCATCAGGTAAATGATATAGCGTCGCTGCAGTTGTCGTATGTCTGCCATGTTTGGTTGTTTCAGAAACCGTATTAGTTTTTAGGTTTTTATCTGGAATTAGTGAGTTGGTTAGTGATGATTTTCCAACACCTGACTGGCCGCTGAAGATATTAATTTTATTTGTTAAGGCCTGCTTTAATTGATCGATACCGATATTATCTAGCGCACTAACACGAAATAACCTATAACCAAGCTTGGTATAGGTTTCGAGTTCGTTTTCTATTCTGTCAGATGCGATTAAATCTGCCTTGTTATAGATCAGTAGAGCATCAATATTACGGTTTTCACAGATAGCCAAGTACTGATCAATTAATAAAAAGTCACAATACGGTTCCGTAGCAAAAACCACAAAAATTTGATCAATATTAGCTGCAACTGGGCGTGTTTTTTTGCTTTTATTGGGTCGCTCTAAGAGTGAGTGGCGCGGAAGAAGCTCTTCGATCCGGCCTTGCTCTGGGGCGACAATAATAAGCTTAACTCTATCTCCAGCGGCAACGGTTTCTACCTTTCTACGTGTTTGGCAAAGAATGATTTCATTATTGACTTCAACTGCGATGCCTTGGCCTAGGTGGGAAATAACGAGGCCTGAATAAAGTTCTGTCATGAGGGTAAATAGGTGGGTTTTTACTGCATTATAGAAAGCATAAAGACCGCAGAGAAAATATACAATGAATTCTCTGTGGCCTTTGTGTTGTAGGTTTAGCTTGTGCTTATAATTTAGGTTCTAAATGCGCAATACGAATTGCAGCAGGCGGGTGACTATAATGAAAAGCAGAAAATAAAGGATCTGGTGTTAAAGTGCTCGCATTCTCTTTATATAGTTTAACTAATCCGCTGATTAATTTACTTGCTTGCGCATGTTCGGCAGCAAAATCATCAGCTTCAAACTCAAACTTACGTTGGAAATAGGCGCTAATTGGCGTCATAAAGGTAGTAAAGACAGGCGAAACCAGCATAAATAGCAATAAAGCAGCAGCATTGGAAGCTGTATTGACACCTAAGCCAGTAAAGAACCACTCTTGAGTAATTAGCCAGCCTAGTATGCCTAAACTAATGAGGCTCATAATTGAGCTAGCCACTAGCATTTTAATAACATGTTTGCGCTTAAAGTGACCGAGTTCATGAGCTAGTACGGCTTCCATTTCATCATCATCTAATGACTCTGCAAGTGTATCAAAAAATACGATGCGTTTATTGCTGCCCATGCCAGTAAAATAAGCATTACCATGACCAGAGCGTTTTGAGCCATCCATAATGAAAATACCATTGCTACTAAAGCCACAACGATCGAGCAATTGATTAATACGCTCTTTTAATGTGCCCTCTTCTAAGGGAGTGAAATCATTAAATAAAGGCGCAATAACGGTAGGATAAAGCCAGCTCATAAGTAATGAGAAACTCATCAAAATAGCCCATGTCCAGATCCACCATGTATCACCTATAGCTTGCATAACCCATAAAATTAAAGCTAATAAAGGCAGGCCAATCACTGCAACTAAAGCAAGTTGCATTAGTTGATCTTTGATGAACTGGTTCATAGTACTTTTGTTAAAGCCATATTTTTCTTCGATAACGAAGGTTTGATACAGTGTAGTCGGTAGCTCAAATAAAGACATAAGGAAGAAGATACTTGCTAATGAAGCTATTCCTGCAACGATAGGCGAGAATTCGAAACCTGCCCAAAAGTTAAAAACTAAGCTAATACCGCCACCGAGTGTGAGTAGTAATAAAAAAACGATACCGACAACGCTATCTATGTCGCCCAGCTTACCTTTTTCTACGGTGTAATCGGCTGCTTTTTGATGCGCTTCTAAGGTAATAGACTCTGTGAAAGCTTCGGGTACTTGATCGCGATGTTTGAGTACATAGCTTGCTTGGCGTTTGGATAGCCAAAATTGCACGGAATAAGAGAGCACCAGTGCGATTAAAAATATATAAGTAAAAGTATTCATTTGTGGATAAATTTAAAGAGTTAAAAAAGGGCTTAGTTGAGCATTAGCCATACAGATTAGCCAATGCTACAATTTACCGCAACTTTAAATGAATATATGGGCTGAGTAAATGACTCAAAATGCGGAAAATCTTATCTGGATTGACTTAGAAATGACGGGCTTAGACCCAGATAATGATTTAATTATTGAAATAGCAACCGTGGTAACAGATAAATACTTGAATGTGTTAGCGACAGGCCCGGTGCTGGCTGTGCATCAAAGTGATGCGGCACTTGCCGCTATGGATGATTGGAATCAAGAGCATCACGGTAAATCTGGACTTATTGAGCGGGTTAAAGCTTCGGCAATTAATGATGCGCAAGCTGAGCAGCAAACTATTGAGTTTTTAAAGCAATGGGTGCCTGCTGGTACGTCGCCTATGTGTGGTAATAGTATTGGTCAAGATCGACGTTTTTTATATCGTCGCATGCGCCATTTAGAAGAGTTTTTCCATTACCGTAATTTAGATGTTTCTACACTTAAGGAGTTGGCTGCGCGTTGGGCGCCTGAAGTGAAAGAATCATTCAAGAAAAAAGAAACGCATCAAGCTTTAGAGGATGTTATTGAATCGATTGAAGAATTAAAGCATTATCGTGAGCATTTCATTAAAATCTAAAGCGGTCTTAGCATGAACTCATTAATTGCCGTTGCTTTTGGTGGTGCGGGTGGCGCGGTTCTGCGTTTCTTAGTGTCGTCTGGAGTTTATCAGTGGTTAGGTCGAGGGTTTCCTTACGGTACATTGGCTGTTAATATTATTGGCTCTTTTTTTATTGGCTTATTGACCGAGGCACTAATTTTACAGCGTATTCCTATTAGTCTTGAATATCGCGCCGCGATTTTGGTCGGGTTTTTAGGGGCGTTTACGACATTTTCTACGTTTTCATTAGAAACCATTTATTTGCTTGAGCAAGGAAATATATCTAAAGCACTATTAAATATAGCGATTAGCATTTTTGCTTGTTTATTTGCGGTCTGGATAGGGCTGCTTATGGCGAGGTCGCTATTTATGTATTCAGGCGGTGTTGTGCGCGGCACCGAATGGATGTTCCCGTATGCTTTGCTGGCAGTTAATGCGATAGGTATTTTTTTGATTGGTCTCATTGCAACTACCTTGATGCAGAAAGTCGATATTATTGAAGAGTATAAAGTCGCTATTGCTGTCATTTTGGTGGGAGTGTTTATTACTTTGTCTGGATTATATTTGATTTTGCATCTTATCGAGGGCGGTTTTTCCATAAAAACGCATGCCAATTTAATGTTAGGCGTATTTTTAAGTAATACCTTGGTTTGTTTGTTTTCTTTGTGGGTAAGTTTATTGGTAGGTAAGCAATTATGAGTCAAAGGAAAGTTACCATTGCACGTGTTTATACCTTAGAAGGTCATGACCATTTAAATCAAACGTTAGAAATTTTACAGCACGAGAAAATTGCCGGTGTCACGGTAACCAGAGGTATTGCTGGTATAGGTTCGACAGGGGAGTTACATACTTCATCTCTATTGAGTTTATCCTTGGAATTGCCGATTATTATTGAATTTCATGATGAGCCAGAAAAGATAGAAAGCATTATTGCCACGCTTAAAGCAAAGTTAGACCTTAAGCATATTGTGAGTTGGCCTGCTACGGCGCATATTTAAAGCATAAGGAATAAAATTTGGCATCCTTCAATAAGAATTAAAAGCAGTTGACACTATGAGGGTGAATAATACGCCCGTCATTCCCGAGTTTTTTTATCGGGAATCCATTGTTAGGCCTAGATTCCCGATTAAACACTTCGGGAATGACGGTGCATTTGGTCATTATAATTGTCAACTAGAATATGAAGGGTGCCTAAAATTCAATAATATCCGAAAGCACCGCCAGTCCTTCTAAGGCTGGCGGTACTCCATAAGCTAAAGTTTCGGGTTTTATTTAATGTGCATTCCTAAGAGATTATTTTTAACCCTAATTATATAAACTAAAAGGTAACAATTAACATGTTAGACCCGCAATTATTTAGATCAGATCTTGAGTCTGTGCAAGTGCAATTAAAAAGGCGTGCTATTGATTTTGATGCTGGTTTTTATACTGATTTAGAAAATAAACGTAAAGCGATACAAGTTAAAACTCAAGAATTACAAAATGAACGTAATTCTCGCTCGAAAGCGATTGGCCAAGCGAAAGCTAAAGGTGAGGATGTGCAGCCTTTACTCGATCAAGTGCAGGGTTTTGGCGATCAGCTGAAAGAAGCTGAGATTGAGCTTGCTGGTGTGCAGGCGCAAATGCAAGCTTTGATGGAGAGTTTACCTAATATTCTTGATGCTGCTGTGCCGGCAGGTAAAAGCGAAGACGATAATGTTGAAATGAGTCGTTGGGGCGAGGCACCTAAGTTTGATTTTGAAGTAAGAGATCATGTCGATTTAGGTGCATTACACAAAGGCATGGACTTTGAAGTGGCGGCTAAAATTACTAGCGCGCGTTTTGTAGCATTGAAAGGTAATATTGCGCGTCTGCAAAGAGCTTTGATTCAATTTATGCTAGATACGCATGCTGATGATCACGGCTATGAAGAAACTTATGTGCCTTATATTGTTAATGCCGATAGTTTGTACGGCACGGGGCAATTACCTAAGTTTGCCGACGATTTATTTAAAGTAAGCTCTGACCCGGATTTATATTTAATTCCTACCGCAGAAGTGCCTGTGACCAATATCGTGCGCAATGAGATTGTTGATAATGCCGATATGCCAATGAAAATGGTCGCTCATACGCCGTGTTTTCGTAGTGAGGCAGGTGCTTATGGTCGGGATGTGCGCGGTTTAATTCGTCAGCATCAGTTTGAAAAAGTTGAATTAGTGCAAGTGGTGAGAGCAAGCGAGTCCGAGCAGGCGCATGAAGACTTAACAGGGCATGCTGAAGCTATATTGCAAAAGTTAAACTTACCTTATCGTAAAGTTTTATTGTGTGCCGGAGACACGGGTTTTTCTTCGTCAAAAACTTATGATTTAGAAGTTTGGTTGCCAGGTCAAGATACGTTTAGAGAGATTTCTTCGTGTAGTAATTTTAAAGATTTTCAATCGCGTCGTTTAAAAGCGCGCTGGCGTAACCCAGAAACTGGTAAGCCGGAATTAGTGCATACTTTAAATGGTTCGGGTTTGGCTGCTGGCCGTACTTTAGTTGCTGTGATGGAAAATAACCAAACAGCTGAAGGAAATATAAATATTCCTGAAGTATTACAGCCTTATATGGGCGGTTTAACGGTGATTAGCGTAGGTAAATAAAAAGAGAAGGTATGTTATGGCGCAATTCACGATAAAGGTGTCAGTTGTTTTATTGACTGGCTTTGCTTTGTTCGCGGGTTGCGTTAATGCAAAAGATGATGAAGAGGCTAAAGCCTTGGATTTTTCTTTGCATTGGACGGTGAAAAAGTACGCTCCAGTTATTATTAGGCACAGAAAGGATGAAACATTAGATATTCGAGGCATTTTTGAATCTAAAGAGGAGGAGTTGAATATAGAACTGGATGCTCATTTTGAATCGCCACATAAGGAAAATAAAGATCGAGAGGTTATGCCAGATGGATTAGGTGTTGGCATTAAATTTGGAATTTAAGACATAAAAAAGCCCCTGTTACTTTAGTAGTAACAGGGGCTTTTTTGTTGGAGCTATTGGTTTTTTATCTACCAGTAATAGTGAAGCCTACGCGACGGTTTTCTGCGCGCCCAGCTTCCGTCTCATTAGTCGCAATAGGGTTTGACTCGCCAAAACCTTTGACAGTTAAACGGTTAGCGTCAATACCTTTGTTGACTAAATGATCTTTAACAGCTTGTGCTCGGCGTACTGATAAGTCTTGGTTGTAGCTTGCTGCACCTTGGCTATCAGTGTGACCTTCAAGTTGCACAGTGATACTTGGGGTTACTTCCAAGATATGTACTGCATTGTCAAATAAGGAAGCATACTGTGCTGGAATTTCAGCTTTATCGAAGCCGAACTCAAGTTCATTGAATGACCAGCAACCTTGTGAGTTAACATGTGCCCCTTTAGAAGTGCCTGGGCATTTGTCTCTGCTATTAATAACGCCATCACCATCAGTGTCATTATTAGCAGTTGCGACGACAGGCGTCAGAACGGTTTTATCAAATAACATACCTTCAACAAATGAAGCGACTGCAGGGCTAGAGTTTAGTTCCGCAGCTGTTATACCAGTTCCACAGCCAGCAATAGCAGATAAGCCTTGTAAGAAAGCTTTGCCTTCTTGATTATCTTCGTTGCCAACCCAAACAGAGTAGACGCATAAACGATCACCAAATTTATCTTCTAAATCTTGTGTAGCTGATAACGCTCTTGAAGATATTTGGTGGCCATCACTGATAACTAGTAATGCAATACTGCCAGGTGCTTTGTCAAGATCAGTTGATGCTGCAGATAGTGCGTCTTCCATTGGAGAGCCGCCGCTAGCGCACTCTGCTTGGTCAAGGCTTGATTGAACGGCATTAGTTGAATAGCTGCTAATGTCTTGCACAAGATCATTTGAACAAAAGCCAAAACCAAAAGTACGCAAACCTGAAGAAAGTTTGATATTTTCTGGGATAGATTTATTGATGTTATGTAAAGTTTGCTTTTCTACATTAAATTTTGTATCACCTGAAGAATTGCCGTCATAAATTGCGTTAGTAGAAGAAGATGCATCTAAGACAACAAATAAAGTATCGGTTTTTTGTTTAAAATCAGCCGTTGAGCTGTTTTGTCCAACTGGATCAGCTGTAAAGCTTGGGTATGAGGTTGCTTGAGTTGCACAACCAGATAATAAAGCTAGTCCTGTAATGGATACAGCAGGGATTATTATTTTCTTTAACATATTTTCTTCCTAAAAACGTTAGAATAAACCTTGATTTTAACAGCTTTATTTTTTTTTGAAAGCAACATTATAAAATGTATGTTAAGCATGAAATAATGGCTTGTGGATTAATTAAATGAGAGAAATGATGAAAATTGTACAAATAATAATTGCTGGTTGCTTATTAGTTATCAGTATGAATAGTTTTGCGGATGTTTTTTCTGATATAAAACAGCAGGCAGAGTCTGGGGATGCATTGGCGCAAGCTAAAATAGGCGCGATGTATCAGTTAGGTCGAAACGGTGTAGATAAAGATGCACAAGAATCAGCAAACTGGATGCTGAGAGCTGCAAACCAAAACATGGTTGAGGCGCAGGTTTTTATGGCGGCGCTCTATGATCGAGGTTTAGGTGTTAAGCAGAATTATAATAAAGCAACCGAATGGTATGAAAAAGCAGCAAAACAAAAGCATGGGACGGCTCTGGCGATTTTAGGTCGGAATGAAGTAGCAAAGGGCGGCATAGCTTTTGATTATAAAAGCATGCGCCTAAGAGCATCGAAACAAATTCCTGTAGAATACTCCAAACGATTTTTAAGACAGAAATAAATATATAGAACTATGAGTGTAAAAACACGATTTGCCCCTAGCCCAACAGGCTATTTGCACGTAGGCGGTGCTCGTACTGCTTTATTTTCTTGGCTGCATGCAAAAAAGAATAACGGAACCTTTGTTTTGCGTATCGAAGATACTGATTTAGAGCGCTCAACACAAGCATCAGTAGATGCAATTTTAGAAGGTATGGAATGGCTGGGTTTAGGTTATGAAGAGGGGCCTTTTTATCAAACGCATCGCTTCGATCGCTATAAAGAAATTATTCAGCAATTACTAGATCAAGGCGATGCTTATTACTGCTACTGCTCTAAAGAAGAGCTGGAAGTTTTACGCGAACAACAAATGGCAGATAAAGAAAAGCCACGTTATAACGGTAAATGTCGTGAAATTTCTGAAGATAAGGCTGAACTAAATCGCGTCATTCGCTTTCGTAATCCTGATCAAGGTGAAGTGGTCATCGATGATCTAGTTAAAGGTAAGATTGTCGTTGCTAATAAAGAACTAGATGATTTAATTATTGCCCGTACGGATGGCACACCAACGTATAACTTAACTGTTGTAGTTGATGATATGGATATGGGTATCACTCATGTAGTGCGCGGTGATGATCATGTTAACAATACGCCAAGACAAATAAATATTTTAAAAGCGCTAGGTGCAGAGCTGCCGCATTATGCGCATTTGCCGATGATCTTAGGTGATGATGGGGCTAGATTATCAAAGCGCCATGGCGCTGTTAGCGTAATGCAGTATCGAGATGAGGGTTATTTGCCTGAAGCTCTATTAAATTATTTAGTCAGATTAGGTTGGTCGCATGGCGATCAAGAAATCTTTAGTAAAGCAGAGATGATTGAACTGTTTGATCTGGGTCAGGTCAATGTTTCAGCTTCTGCATTCAATACTGAAAAGCTATTGTGGCTTAATCATCAATATATTATGAATAGTGAACCTGGGCTGGTCGCTAAGCATCTTGAATGGCATATGCAGCAGCGCGGTATCGATGCAGCAACGCAAGGCCCTGCTTTGGTAGATCTAGTTAAGGCGCAGCGTGAGCGCAGTAAAACATTGGTTGAGATGGCTGATGCCAGCCTGTATTTTTATCAGGATTTTACTGAGTATGATGAAAAAGCAGCAAAGAAAAATTTTAAAGCCGATGCTATCGTGCCATTGCAGGCTTTATTAGATGCTTTTAATGGCGTGGTTGAGTGGGAAGGCGGCGCGTTACATGAAATAGTCTTGCAAACGGCCGAAGCTTTGGAGTTAAAATTAGGTAAGGTTGCACAGCCCTTGCGTGTTGCAGTCAGTGGCGCAGGAATGTCACCTTCTATTGATGTGACTTTGTCTTTATTGGGCAGAGAAAAGACTTTAACGCGTCTTGAAAAAGCAATAAATTATATAAAAGAAAAAAATAACTAGACACGGTTAGATTTCGGTATATAATAATGGAACTCAACTAAGGGGCCATAGCTCAATTGGGAGAGCGCAACACTGGCAGTGTTGAGGTCGGCGGTTCGATCCCGCCTGGCTCCACCAAGTTTTTAGTTTGAAAAAGTTCAAGGTCCCCATCGTCTAGAGGCCTAGGACACCGCCCTTTCACGGCGGTAACGGGGGTTCGAACCCCCCTGGGGACGCCAATTTAAAACTCATAGGAATTGAGTTTTTCGGCTTGAAAAAGCTGTTTTATGTTACTTCGGAAAATGATAGAAATATCATTTACATTAATAGTCTTAGTCCCCATCGTCTAGAGGCCTAGGACACCGCCCTTTCACGGCGGTAACGGGGGTTCGAACCCCCCTGGGGACGCCATACAAAAGAAAGGGTTATCTATTTATTTAGATAGCCCTTTTTTGTTTCTGCTAAGGGCTACAAACTTAATACGGAATATAACCCTATGTAGGGCATGGCTTTAGCCCGCCAATGCCAAAGAGTATCTAAGTACCTACGTAAAATTAAACTAACACTTTAATAATATGCATTAGCTGAATGGTATGCCCGTAGTTCGAATTTATTCGTACCGAAAAAGCCCATTAAGCACAAGGTACGAATAAATTCGAACCTACAAAAACGTTTTGTAATTATGCCTCAGTACTTAAAGGCGGGCTAAAGCCACGGCCTACGGCTTTTAATGTTTCCCGCGTTAAGTTGTAAGTGAGTTTTATTTCGACCTTATCGGAGCTTGAAAGTATTAATTGCAATGGGTTGTGTAAGCACTATAATCTTTTGATATAAAGAAGCTATTAAATCATTCGTATGGAACACGACAGTTGCACCCCCGAACAGCAAGCTAGAGCACAGATCGATAAACAGCTCATTCAGGCTGGTTGGGTAATCCAAGATAAAAAACGATTAAACCTATACGAATCCCTCGGTGTCGCCGTCAGAGAAATGGATACCGATACGGGTCCTGCCGATTACATGCTATTTATAGATGGAAAAGCCTGCGGCATTATTGAAGCAAAACGAGAAGGTACCAATCTAGGGCAAGTCTCAGAACAATCGGGACGGTACGCCACATCACAAACTAAAAACATTCGTCGCTGGGTAGAAGAAGATATACCTCTACCGTTCTTATATGAAGCAACTAATATAGAAATCTACTTTCGGGATGAACGTGATCCCAAACCCCGTAGTCGAAGTATTTTTCATTTTCACCAACCTGAAACCTGTCATCAATGGCTAAAACAAGAACAAACCTTCAGAGCCAGATTACAACACATACCTCAGCTTAATACAGACGGTTTAAGAGACTGCCAAATAGCAGCGATAAACGGAACAGAAGACAGTCTACAGCAAGCAAAACCTCGCGCACTGCTACAAATGGCAACAGGCGCAGGTAAAACTTACACAGCTGTTACCCAAATTTATCGACTAGCCAAATTCAGTAAAGTAAAACGGGTACTATTTCTGGTAGATAGAGGCAACTTAGGCCGACAAGCCTTAAAAGAATTTCAGCAATATACAGTCCCTGGAGACGGACGTAAATTTACCGAACTTTATAACGTCAGTATTTTAGGTACAGCAGGTATTGCCGATGAAACAAAAGTCACTATCTCCACTATCCAAAGGTTATACAGCCAGCTATCAGGTAAAGAACTAGACGAAGAGGCGGATGAACATTCAGGCTATGAGATTGATAACAACACCTTTAATAAGCAACCTAAACAAGTCAGTTATAACCCATCTATTCCCATAGAAGCCTTTGACCTGATTATTATTGATGAATGTCACCGTTCAATTTATAACCTTTGGCGACAAGTTTTAGAATATTTTGATGCCTTTTTAGTCGGCTTAACCGCCACGCCCACCAAAAAGACCATCGGTTTTTTTAATCAAAACATGGTCAGTGAATACACCCATGAAGATGCGGTGGTTGAACAAGTAAACGTTGGTTACGATATTTACAGTATTCGCACTAAAAAAACTGAACAAGGTGACAAAATAGAAGCGGGAACCACCGTACAAATCCACGACAAACTCACCCGCAAAAAACGGCTGGAAATATTAGATCAAGACGAAGAATATACAGGCAAACAAATAGATCGTTCTGTCATAGCTCCGAACCAAATTCTAACCATCATTCAAACCTTTAAAGACCGCGTATATACCGATATATTTCCAGACCGCTCAGGTGAATGGCTACCAAAAACCTTAATCTTTGCAAAGGATGATGATCATGCAGAGCGTATTGTTAATACCGTGCGTGAAGTTTTTGGAGAAGGTAATAACTTCTGTAAAAAAATCACCTATAAAGTCGGTAAAAAAACTGCCGAAGAGTCCATTGTAGAATTTCGTACCAGCCCACACCTTCGTGTTGGCGTTACCGTTGATATGATTGCAACAGGTACGGATATAAGACCGCTAGAAATCGTAATGTTTATGCGCGATGTAAAAAGTCCCGCCTATTACGAACAAATGAAAGGCCGTGGAACACGCATTATCAGCCAAGATGAATTTAGAAAAGTCACCCCAGATGCCAAAGGCAAAGCCCGATTTGTATTAATAGATTGTGTGGGAGTAACAGAATCAGACAAAACTGAATCCAAATCATTAGAAAGCAAGCCCAGTGTTTCCACCGCAAAACTAATGGAGCAAATCGCTCGTGGTGATCGACACAGCGACAGCTTACGCAGTTTAGGTAATCGCCTAATACGCTTAGATATAAAGCTCAATGCTCAACAACGCAAACAAATAGCACAATTGGCAGGTAAACCACTCGCTTTACTTGCAGGGGAATTAATCCACGGAACCAATGAAGAAACCTTAGTTGAGCAAGCGCAAAGCCAATTTAATACCGAAAACCCGACAGAACAACAAATACAACAAGCCTTTGAGTCTCAAGCCGACGAGCTAATCAAATCGTTTCATAATCCTGATCTAAGAGAGTTAATAGAAATCTTACGTCGTGACAGTGAACAAATCATTGATGAATCCCCCGATGAATTATTAAATGAAAAACTCGGTTATAGCCAAGAAAAAGCAGAAAATTGTATTAAGAGCTGGGAACAATTCATCAAAGACCATCAAGATGAACTCGATGCTATTCAATTGATATACAGCCAACCTTATCAACAACGCCACCTCAGCTACGAACAAATAGAAAAACTGGCAGAAGAAATTGAACAACCTCCGTATAATCTAGCACCTATAGCGGTATGGAAAGCCTACGAACAACTGGAAAAAGCCAAAGTAAAAGGCGCACCACCCGAAAAACTACTGACTAATATTATTAGCTTAATCCGATACTCAACAGGACTAAGTAATGTACTAGAACCGTTTAACGAATTAGTGAATAACCGCTTTGAAAACTGGATAAACCAGCAAACAATCGACTTTAAGCCAGAGCAACTGCAATGGCTGAATAAAATTAAAGATCAAATAGCCCAAAATGCCGAAATGACAGTAGAAGATTTTGAATATACACCGTTTAATCAGGAGGGTGGGTTGCTTAAAGCCAAAGAATTATTTGGAAATGACTTGGATGGAATTATTCAGGAATTGAATGGGTATTTGATTGCATGAAAAATAAATTAAATGCAGCTTGGGTTAAGGAAGGAACTCCAGCAAAAGACGCGGGAGAAACCTTGTGTTAGAAGATGTTAATCAGTTTCATTTAGTAAAAGTTGAGAATTTACCAGAAGGGTGGGTTGATTCATCTGTGTCAGAAATTGTACAAATAGTTTCAACTAATAAGAAAAAACTAGCCCAGAAAAATTACCTTGAAAAAGGGGCTTTTCCAGTAGTTGATCAAGGGCAGAAATTTATTTCTGGTTTTTCTAATGATGAAGAATTACTCATTCAGGATGAGCCACCATTTATTGTTTTTGGTGATCACAGCAGAGCTTTTAAGTTTTTAAATTTAAAATTTGTTCCTGGGGCTGATGGTATTAAAGTTTTGAAACCTTTAGAGGTAAATCCAAAATGGTGTTTCTATATATTTCAAGCAATTAAATTACCAAATAAAGGGTATTCAAGACATTTTCAATATTTGAAAGAAGCATATGTTCCATTACCACCACCAGAACAACAAAAACAAATAGTAGCAAAAATAGAGCAACTCTTCTCCCATATTGACGCAGGGATAGAAGCCCTAAACATAGCTAAACAACGCCTAAAACAATACCGCCAATCAGTTCTTAAAGCCGCAGTAACAGGTGAACTAAGCAAAGAATGGCGAGAAGAAAATATCCCTTCTATAGGATGTACTGAGGAACGAAGCGCATCATTTTCCCAAGATGCGCTTCCTAGCGTCAGCACATCCTATGAACCCGCTAGCCAATTACTCGAACACATTTTAAAAAACCGCCATCAAAAGTGGGAAGAGCAACAGCTAGAGCAATTCAAAGCGAAAGGTAAACTGCCTAAAAATGATAAGTGGAAGGAGAAGTATAAAGAGCTTTCTTCAATACTTAATGGCGAGTTAAATAGTTTGCCAGATCTCCCTGATACTTGGCTATATACTAAATTGGGTAATGTTATTGAAGAGCCCAAATATGGGACATCAAAAAAATGTACTTATGATAGTACAGGTATTGGTGTACTTCGTATTCCAAATATAGCTAAAAATGTAATAGATTCTGAAGATTTGAAATATGCAGTTTTTTCTGAAACTGAGAAAGAAACATATCAACTATCTAAAGGAGATATTTTAATTATACGATCTAATGGCAGTATAAAAATCGTTGGGAAATGTGCCTTAATAGATGATAAAGATATTAGCTATTTATATGCAGGCTATTTAATAAGATTAAGACCAAATTTAGAGCTTGTAACGGGGGCTTATTTGATTCATTGCTTGAGTTCGGTTTACTTGAGAAATCAGATTGAATTTAAAGCAAAATCAACGAGTGGCGTAAACAATATTAACTCGGGTGAGATACAGTCTTTAGTTATCGCTATATGCCCTAAAGAAGAGCAATTAGAAATTAATCGATTAGTTGATGAAAGGTTGTTAGCAATTGAACGATTGAGTAAAGAGTTAGATGTTCAATTGCTTAAAGCCCAAAAAACAAAACAATCCATCCTAGCCTCGGCATTCTCAGGCAAATTAATCTGATGCCAAGCTATCAGCCACCTTATACCATCACGCCAACGATTCTAAATAAAGTCGCTGAAATTAGCGAAATGATAGGGCGTTTATCGGTGTTACAAGGTGAACTATCGCCCCAATTACGTCGAGGTAACCGAATCCGTACCATTCAGTCCTCACTGGCGATAGAAAATAATACCTTAACAGTAGAGCAAGTCACCGCTGTGCTGGAGGGTAAACGTGTGCTGGGTTTACCCAGAGAAATTCAGGAAGTTCGTAATGCCTTTACGGTATATGAGCAGATGGCACAGTGGCAAGCTTATAAAGTACAGGATTTATTAAGTGCGCATCAATTGTTAATGCAAGGTTTAAGTGATGAATCGGGGCAGTTTCGTCGTGCTGGTGTGGGTATTTATAATGGCGAGCAGTTAGTTCACATGGCTCCACCCGCTAATAAAGTGACACAACTGATGCAGGAGCTTTGTGATTGGCTAAAGAATACTGATGTACACCCTTTGATTGCAGGTTGTATTTTTCATTATGAACTGGAGTTTATTCATCCTTTTAGTGATGGTAATGGCCGCATGGGGCGCTTATGGCAAACTTTGATTCTGTATCATTGGCAGCCTTTGTTTGCTTATTTGCCTGTGGAAACGATTATAAAAGATAAGCAGCAAGAATATTATGCTGTCTTGCGACACTGCGACCAACAAGCTGAATCAACTTTATTCATTGAGTTTATGCTGAATGCGCTATCAACTGCAATTCAAGAAAGCAAGCATACCGACCAAGTGAGCGTTCAAGTGAACGACCAAGTCAAAGCGCTATTATCTATTCTTAAAATGGGTACGTATTCAGCAAAGCAGTTACGTGAGAAATTAAAATTAAAGCACCCTCAATCCTTTAGAGATAATTACTTAACACCCGCGATAAGTGGAGGGCTGATTGAAATGACAATTCCTGAGACACCTAGATCAAGATTACAGCAGTATCGCTTAACCCATAAAGGAGAAATATTAGGTGCTCAAATTGAGGGAGATAAATAAAGTATGAAACGAAAGCAGGCATTAGATCTTTTAAAAAAACTTAAACCTGAGCTAATAAAACGCTTTGGTATAACACGCTTAGCTTTATTTGGCTCTACAGTACGCGATGAAGCCAGAGAAGACAGTGATATAGATATTATGGTCTCTTTCGATGGGCCTGCAAGCTCTAAACAATATTTTGGCGTGCAATTTCTCTTAGAAGATGAACTAGGGCAACCGATTGATTTAGTGACAGAAAAGGTTTTGCGTCCTGAATTAAAAGCTTTTATCGAAAGTGAGGCTGTTAATGTCTGAACGTGAATGGCGTTTTTACGTGCAAGATATGCTCGGTTTTGCTGAGAATGTAATGACATATTCCGATGGTCTGACATTAGAAGCATTTGAATCAACAGGTTTAAATTACGATGCGACAGTGCGTAATTTAGAATTGATAGGTGAGGCTGCGACGCATATTCCAACAGAAATACGAGAGCAACACGCTCAGGTACCTTGGCGACAAATCGGCTACCATTTTAAGACGGGACACCCAGTCATTTCAGTGAGTTAGAGATTATTCGCTCTCACCCATTTTTATCGTTCCTCACGCTCTGGCGTGGGAATGCCGCTTGTGACGCTCCAGCGTCACGGAACGCTGGAGCGTTCTGGGCTGAATTCCCACGCTGGAGCGTGAGGAACTATGAGTCGTTGTGTCTTGTATATATACCTTAAGCTGTCCCGCCTTAAGTGGGTAGCCGACAAATCATTGCAACCCGCAATCGATTGATTCATGGATATTTAGGGATAGATAACGATATTTTGTGGAGTATTATTCAGGACGATATTCCTTCAATCATCAAAGAACTACAACAAATTAGTATTAATAAATGAGCTCAGCAGAAATAGTAAACAAAGTCTGGAACTACGCCCACGTATTACGAGACGACGGGGTAGGTTATGGTGATTATGTCGAACAAATCACCTATTTAATTTTCTTAAAAATGGCAGATGAGCGTGAGCAAATCGGTCAAAAAGAAAAAGTACCAGAGGAATATACATGGAATAAATTAGCTGCTTTAGATGGCGATGATTTAGAACTTCAATACCGCCATACCTTAGAAAATCTAGGTAAACAAAGCGGTATGCTCGGGACTATTTTCCGTAAAGCGCAAAATAAGATTCAAGACCCTGCAAAGTTAGAACGCTTAATCAAAATGATTGATAAGGAGCAATGGGCAACTTTACCAGCAGATGTAAAAGGGGAAATTTACGAAGGCTTGTTAGAGCGTAATGCTCAGGATGTAAAAGGTGGAGCAGGACAATATTTTACGCCACGTCCATTAATTGAAGCGATGGTTGAAGTAATGCAACCTAAGCCAATGGATATAGTTTCTGATCCTGCCAGTGGAACAGGCGGTTTTTTGTTAGCGGCTCATGATTATATGGCTAAACAAGCGACTTCCAAAAAAGAACAACGCCACCTGAAAGAGCAAGCCATACGCGGTAATGATATTGTCGATAGCGTAGTGCGTTTATGTGCGATGAATCTTTATTTACATGGTATTGGCGGTGATGAATGTCCTATTATTGCTGCGGATGCTTTAGCAAAAGAAGTCGGTGATGACCTAGTGGATATGGTGTTAGCCAATCCACCGTTTGGTAAGAAAAGCTCTATCACCATCGTTAATGAAAAAACAGGTAAGGCAGAAAAAGAAAAACTGACCATAGAACGAGAAGATTTTTGGGCGACAACCTCCAATAAACAGCTTAACTTTGTACAGCATATTGCTAATATGTTGAAAATTAATGGTAAGGCGGCAGTGGTTGTTCCTGATAATGTATTGTTTGAAGGTGGCGCGGGTGAAACGGTGCGTAAAACCCTATTACAGCGTTTTGATGTGCATACCTTATTGCGATTACCCACGGGTATTTTTTATGCCCAAGGCGTTAAAGCGAATGTGATTTTCTTTGATGCTAAACCTGCATCAAAAACAGCTTGGACTAAAGAGCTGTGGGTTTACGATTATCGAACCAATGTGCATAAAACCTTAAAACAAAATCGACTTAGTAAAACAGATTTTGCAGAGTTTATTGATTGCTTTAAAGCTGATGATCGAAACCAGCGACAACAGCTAGAAGAAATCTCACGTTGGAAAGCTTTTAATTACGATGAATTGATGGCGCGTGATAAAGCCAATCTGGATGTTTTCTGGTTAAAAGATGAGTCTTTGGAAGATACTGAGAACTTACCTGCACCTGAAATATTAGCGCAAGAAATTGTTGAACAACTGCAAGCGGCATTGGATGAATTTAGAACGGTTGAAGATATTTTGGCAGTGAATGATGATTGAAGAAGGGAGTTTCCTTGTTTGATGGTATTAACTCCAGCTGTATAAGGATTCGTACTTGGTGGCTACGAAGTTAAGGCGGGACAGCTTGATGACTCTCGTTCCCACGCTCCGCGTGGGAACGTATATGGGAACGCTCTGCGTTCCGTGACGCAGAGCGTCAGTCTATGCATTACAACGCAGAGCGTTGAAACGAGGTTGTGTGGTTTTTGTCCCGTCTTAAGTGCGTAGCCTATAAGGCGGACTAAAGATCCGCAGCCCATTGTGTCGAAGTTACTTCGTGCACGTTCCTAAGGTATTAATTAAGTTGGCTAAATATTATCCGTATTGTGCGAATAGTTCTTTTTGCTGTGCTATGATTTTCAGTTAATTCAAGTACCCTCCTGGCTTATTAAACACACTATGAAAAATTGGGCCGATAAAATAAAAAAGAACTTTGCTTTTCGCCGTCAGTCTGACTTGACTGATGAGTGTGTTATTGACTTGGATGTGATTGCTGAGCAGCTGGCAATCAAGGAAAAGGCTGAAACTTCAGCGACTAATGATTTGCCTCAAAAAAATGCAACAAGTCCTGATAGTACTGAGCGGGAAATTCAGTCTTACTTTAGTAGCAGAATGACGACTATTAACCGCATTGTTAATGAAGGGCTCTGTTTCCGCAATACCTCGATCACAGATACTAACTTGCAAGATGAGCGTGCATTAATTAGCAACCACACTGAGCATTCTAAGCTGGCGGTAAAAAGTTTAATGGCGCGTGAATTTCGTGCCTTAAAGCAACTGAAGAAAGAATCAGACGATATTGAACGGGAGTTTCAGGCTTTTCAAAATGATAATAAGCTACTGCGCACAGCACATTACCCTGATTCTCAGTTATTATATTTTGCTATTATTTTATTATTCTGGCTTTTAGAATCTGCGGGCAATGGCTATTTTTTCGCCGAAGGGTCGGAGTTGGGCTTGTTAGGTGGTGTAGGGCAGGCGGTGATTATTGCGGCGATTAACATATCCATTGCCTTCTTTTTAATGGGCTGGATTTTTAGGTATAAAAATCATGCTTCCTTATGGAAAAAAGGGTTAGCTTATATAAGCCTCACTATCTATCTTCCTTGTGTATTCGGTTTTAACTTATTGGTTGCGCATTACCGTGAGTATTTTGCTTTTCGACCAGAAGATGCGGGCAATCTTGCAGTACAGCGCTTTATCGAGGCTCCCTTAGACTTATCTGAGTTTAATTCTTGGATCTTGCTTTTTATGGGGCTTTTGTTTGCCGTTTTTGCTTTTATTGATGGTTATAAGCGCGATGACGCTTACCCGGGCTATGGTAAATTGCATCGACGCTTGCAAGTTTTACATGAAGATTACGATGAGCACCGTGATGATGTCGTGATGCAAATTGAAGATGTACGCCATGACTTCTTACGTAAACTAGAAGAGATGAAGCAAGCGGTTTTGCTCAAGCATACTCGACTCGTACATTTAGTGGAAGATAAGCAAGTGTTTGTGGCTGAATACGAGCATGCGATGGCTAATTTTCATGCCGCTGCCAATGCCTTAATCTATCGCTACCGAGATATTAATAGAAGTCATCGTAAAGATTCGGCACCTGCTTATTTTGAGCAAGATTGGCTGTCCAGTAATGAATTTAAAGTCCGCGGCGCGCAGGATGATATTGCTGTGGTGGAAGAACAAAAACAATTGTTTAAAGATTTTCCGCATTATTGCCAGCAAAGAGCGAATGAGATTGAAAAGCTCTATGTGCTATTTTTTCAGCAATTACAAAGTATCGATCCTGATTTTAAATTGGATAAGACGGATGCTAATTCGGTGTTAAATAATGTCTAGATACCGCAAAAAAAAACAAGCTGTACAACGGAAAAATTTAATAGGTTTAGTGCTCATTTTTGCCGTGCTTGGGCTGGTCGCTTTTTTGGCTTTTTTTCGTTATGAATTACAGAATAATCAGGCAGCATACGATCCTGAAACCTTGTGTCCTATCGATGTCGCTAGCCCGAAATATGTTGCGCTAGTTTTTGATAAGAGTGACACGTATAACAAGGTTCAACAGCAATTTTTGCGTCGCTTTTTTAGTGAATTTAAAGCTAAATTATTACCAAACACTCGTATTTCCGTTTATGTTATCGATGCGAATAGTAATAAAGAGATCTCGCCTGATTTTGTGGTCTGTGCGCCTAGATCGGGTGATGATGCGAATGCTTTTTATGAGAATCCTAAGCTGATTAGGCAGCGTTGGCATGAGAAATTTGAACAACCTTTAGATCAAGCGATTAATGGTTTTATGCAGCCAGCTCAGGCTGATGTTTCACCCATTATGGAAGTATTTCAGACTATCTCGCTAAGTGCTTTTCCAGTTGGCGCTGATGCTGCACAAAAGCAAATTATTCTTATTTCGGATATGTTACAGCATACATCGGAATGGTCGCATTATCGCGGCCAGATGAATTTTTCTGAACTGAAAAAGAGTTTGTACTATCAGCGTATTAATACCGATTTACAACAGGCGGAAGTGAATATCTTATATGTACGACGTGAAGGTATGGAAAAATTACAAAATAAGCGGCATGCTTTTTTCTGGTCTGATTTCATCCAATCTATCGGTGGGCGAGTTACTTTGATTGAAAAAATTGACGGATAAGCATAATGAGCTATGAAAAACTACAGCAAGGGCTGATACACGATGTGCGCCAAATGTTCATTTTTGCGCTGTCTGGCGGAGTTTTAAGTGTTTGCTTGCCACAGTATTTCAATCTTCCGCTGCTGGCTGTTGTCCTTCCCTTATTGTGTATGATTATTTATACCTGGGTAGGTTATTTACACAGTGTTGAAAGTGCTTTTATGGAGCAGTTTGCGGACAGTGTTTATTACTTGGGCTTTCTATTAACGCTCGTTGCTTTGGTGGTTTCCTTATATTTTTATCAAAGCGATAGCTTAGAAGCCAGTTTATTAACCGCTAATTTTAGTCTGGCCTTAATCACTACGATATTCGGACTAGCGGTCAGAATTTTTATTAATAATTTTCAGCTTGATTTGAATAGTATTGAACGACAAGTCATGACTGAAGTAGAGCAAGCTGCTAATGAGCTGGTAAGAAAAGCGAAGTTGATTTCTATGCAGCTGGATGTTTCGCATCAAGAAACTCAAGTAGCTATTCAGCAGTCAATTGCTCAAGCAGCAGAAGGCATGCAAAAAATGGCACTGCTAATGGAAGAAAATACTCAAGCAAGTACGGCTGCATTGCAGAATAATATTCAGGCTACTAATCAAACCATTACCGGCGTAGTCGATGTGTTTGCTAAAAACATACAAAATATAAAGCTACCCGAGGAAATATTTGCTGAAAAGTTAAGTACTCCTTTGGAGCGATTATTAATCCGCTTAGATGAAACGCAAGTGTTGCTGAAAGAAGTCAATATAGGGCAGGGGAAAATTTCACAAAGTACGCAAAGTATTGTTTCCAGTATTAGTAGTACGGCAACTGAGGTAGATATTTTGGCTAAATCGATAGGCTTGTTTAATGATAAATTACAGGCCAATACCAAGCTGAATGATGATTTTTTCCAAGTAGTTAAAGATGTTTCTACCTTATCAGAAAAAACATTAGGTATTTCTGAGAGTCTTGACCAACAGGCTGAGAAGTCATCTTTAGCGATGCAGAATTTTACTAAGTTAGTCGGTGCTGTGAATTCCCTGCCTGATGAGCTGGACACTATGTCGTTTAAATTAAAGCAATCCTCAGAGCATGTTTTTACCGTTTTTCAAGCGATTGCTGATAATACCGGATCGGGCGCTAAGATTGGTGCCGATTTGCAAGACATTGCACATGCTTTAACGAATACAAAGGAAACAGTGGAACAGATTTCTAACTTTGGCATGCATGTTACATCTACCTTTAAGCGCTTAGAAACCTTTAATACGTTAATGGAGCAACATACGCAACTTATGGCGGATATGGGTGGAGTTGCTCAGGTAGATATTGATTTAGCTAAACAACATCAGCAAGAAATGGCTGACATTTTGCAGCAATCAAGAGAATCACTAGGGTTTATGCAGCGAGACCTTATTACTAGCATTAAGCAGAATAACGAGCGTTTAGCGGACTGATTATGGCTACGCAAGAGGGGCGTCGTTCTTTTTTATTGGGTATTACGCTAAATGAGATTGGCTTCATCATGTTTTTTTTATTGATGATTGTCAGTGCAGCAACTTTACAAAATACAAAACTAAAACTAGCGCATGAAATTCAGCAAAAGGCCAAGTTACAGGCTGAAATTGATGCGCAGCAGGAAAACGAAGAAAATTTTAAGCGCCTACAGTTATTAGAAAGTCGTTTGATGCAGGCTGCAGGTTTTACTGCTAAGCCGAGTGAACAACAGTTAGATGAACTTTTCGTAAGATTACAAGAAGCACAAGCTGAAATCGAATTGCAACAGGCTAATACCCAATTAAAGCGCAAATTAGAGGCTTTGCAAGATTATAAAAAGTTAGTCGATGTGTTGGCGAGAAATGGTCTGGCTGATGGTTCACCGCAAGCAGTCGAGAAATTACTAAATAAGGCTGAGGCTGCATTGCAGGAGCAGAAAACGCTTAAAGGCCGCTTGGCTTATATGCAGAAAAAACTGCAAGCAAATGGTTTGGATCACCCGCCTTGTTGGGCTGATGCACAAAGTGGCGCGGTGGAATATTTATATAATATCACTTTGTATGAAAACAAAATGCAGATCGCCGCAGCTTGGCCGGACCACCGCAAAGCCGATTTACGTTTAATTCCTAGTGCGGAAAAGTTAGCGGGGAAAACGCTAACGCGACAACAATTAAACGACCAGGTTGCGCCTTTATTTGCTTGGAGTAAAGCGCATAATTGTCGGCATTTTGTGCGAATTAAAGATGATAGCAAGACCTCTAAAGAAGCTTTTAAACGACAGATGTTAGCGATTGAGGCTTATTTTTATAAGTATTTGGAGCGGTAAATTTAGTAACTCATCTCGGCCACTAAATTCAGAAGGTAAGTCTTTGTGGGAGAGGCTTTAGCCTCGATTTTGTCGCAAGTCGAGGCTAAAACCTCTCCCGAAAAAAGCAGATAAACTTGCATAATAAGACGACCGGTCGCATAATTAATCCATGACAATAATAAGCAATAAACAGATTAAGCGCGAAAAACTACTCGATCAAGGCGTGCATATGCTGATGACACAAGGCTATCATGGCACGGGTATTAAAGAGCTTTTAGATAGTGTCCAAGTTCCCAAAGGTTCTTTTTATAATTATTTTTCTAGCAAAGAAGAGTTTGCTGCTGAAGCGATTACGCATTATATCGAACCCTTTATTGTACGCTTAACCGCCCACTTGCAAACCCCGCAGGTAGATGCCTTATCCGCGTTACAAAATTATTATGCCGAATTAATTGTTGAGGTGGAAAAGGGCGGCTATAAAGGCGGCTGTTTGTTGGGTAATCTCATGGGTGAAATAGGTGATACGAGTGTCCTGTGTAATCGCTCTTTAAAAAGTGCCGTGGCGCGCTATAAAAAATTACAGCAAGATGCTTTAGAGCGCGCACAGCAAGAAGGAACAGTGCGTACAGATCGTTCAGCCGAAAGTATGGCAGATATGCTTGTGAATTTGTGGCAGGGCGCATTGTTGAGAATGAAAATTGAACAGTCAGTCCAGCCATTGCAAGAATTTTGCGATACTTTGTTGGATGATTATTTTAAAGCGTAGCTTAGCTAAATAAGCGTATACTTATGCAATATTGTTTTTAAGTTAACCATACTGTTTTTTCAACGACCGTATTAAGACGACCGGTCATTTTGGAGCTTTATATGCCTAAATATATTATCGAGAGAAACATTCCTAGTGCTGGCCAATTAACGGCGAGTGACTTACAACAAATTTCGCAGAAATCATGTTGTGTTCTGAATGAAATGGGGCCGAAAATACAGTGGTTAGAAAGTTTTGTAACTGTTGATAAGGTGTATTGTGTTTATATTGCGCCAAATGAAGAGGCGGTAAGAGAACATGCGGCAAAAGGTGAGTTCCCCGCTGATTCTATTGCTGAAATTAAAACGATTATTGACCCAACCACAGGAGAATAAACAGTAACAAACTATTGTGGAGAAGGGGTAGCTGATATTTCATATAAGTCGCGGCTAAAAGCCCCTCCCACAACTACTAAATAACAATAATAAAAATAATACTGAACGAGGAAGAATAATGAAAACAACGAAATCGATTAATAGCTGGCAAACACTGCTTAAAGCCTGTGCTTTTACGGTTAGCAGTTTACTTATATCAGCACCTATTCAAGCCGATGAAACGTGCCAATCACCGTATATGGCTAAAATTGTCGGTCAAGAAGACTTTGTTTATGTCTGGACTTTGGGTATGGAAGGTCTCGGTGATGAACAAGATAAATTGGTCACTGTGGATGTGAATCCAAAATCAAAAAACTATGGCAAAGTTATTAATAGCCTTTCTGTTGGCGCGCGAAACGAAGCTCATCATTCCGGATTTACAGATGACCGTAAATATTTATGGGCGGGTGGATTAGATACTAATAAGATTTTTATTTTTGATGTGCATACTGATCCGGCTAAACCTAAGTTAACCAAAGTTATTGATGATTTTGTTAGCAAAAGCGGCGGTGTCGTTGGCCCACATACGACTTATGCTTTACCGGGCCGTATGATGATTACTGGCTTGTCTAATAATAAAGATCATGGCGGTCGTACTGCAATGGTTGAATACAGTAATAAAGGCGAGCATATTGTTACCCATTGGACACCAACGGATGGTGATTTACGTGGCGCGGTTAAAACTGGGCTGTATGCGGATGGCTATGGCTATGATGTGCGTGTTTTACCACGACGTAATGCGATGTTCAGTTCTTCGTTTACTGGTTGGTCAAATTATATGATGGATTTCGGTAAAATGCTGGGTGATGGCGAAGCAATGAAACGCTTTGGTAATACGGTGGTGCAATGGGATTTACATGCCCGTCAGCCGAAAAAAATCTTTGATGTACCGGGCGCACCTTTAGAAATTCGTTGTGCATGGAATCCAAATCATAATTATTGCTTTACTACGACAGCATTGACTTCAAAAATCTGGTTGATTTATGAGGATGATAAAGGTCAGTGGCAGTCTAAAGACGTTGCGGATATTGGTGATCCGAGCAAAATTCCTTTACCTGTGGATATTTCCATACAAAGCGACGACCAAATGTTATGGGTAAATACTTTTATGGATGGCAAAACCCGTGGTTTTGATATTTCTGATCCATTTAATCCTAAGCAAGTGTTTGAGCAAAAAATTGGGTCACAAGTGAATATGGTTTCATCTAGCTGGGATGGCAAGCGTTTATATTACAGTTCGTCATTATTGGCTAATTGGGATAAAAAAGGCGCGGATAACGAGCAGTATTTGAAATTATTCAGCTGGGATGGAAAAAAATTAACGGAAAAATTTTCCATTGATTTTATTAAAGAAAAATTAGGCCGTGCGCATCAAATGCGTTTTGGCGCTTATTCATTGTATGCGAGTCAGTCGCCTGAAAAGTCCGTGGATTTATTGGCTAAGTTGAATCGGTAGTCACTGAATATGTGAGATAGGTTTTAGCTGCGATAGTGATCTTTCTCGCGGCTAATACCAATCCCATATATTTGCACTTAAACTCATATACCCAAGAAAAACCGTCATTCCTGCATGCTTTTAGCAGGAATCTATAGTGTGCGCATGGATTCCCGATTAAAGACTTCGGGAATGACGATCATTACAGTAATTATTTATTGGGATTGGTATAAGGTCTTTTTCAAAATAATGGTAAATATAATGATGAAAATATTCATTACTCTATTAATGGCAGGGATGTTTTATGGTGATAATCTGTCCGCTGAACCCGCACAATCTAGTTTAGCCCCCGGTTACAGTCCCTTAACTTTTAATGCGCCTCAAGTCGCGAGCTATAACTTGCCTGTTATTGATAAGGCAGCTGATGGCGAGGTATTGACAACGACTAAACAAGCTCGTCATTTACATGAATTAATGGGCGATAAAATAGTCTTGCTCAGTTTTATTTACTCAACTTGTAGTGATGTCAATGGCTGTCCGCTGGCGACTATGGTTTTTCATAAGATTAATCGACGCTTGCAAAAAGAACCAGAGTTAGCCGGAAAATTACGCTTACTGACGTTAAGCTTTAATCCCGAGCATGACACGCCAGAAGCGATGCGTGAATATGCGCAAAGTTTTATCAGCGAACAAGTCGATTGGCAATTTTTAACCACGCAATCAGAACAGAAATTACAGCCAATATTAGACCAGTATCAGCAAAGCATTCAGAAAGTGTATGATGAAAAAGGTGAATTTACTGGCACTTTTTCGCATATTTTACGCGTGTATTTGATTGATACCGATAAGCAAGTACGTAATATTTACAGTGTTTCGTTTTTACATGCCGATACCTTGATTAATGATGTTAAAACTTTACTGAGTGAAGTTCATACGCAAAATCCCGAAGTAGTGAGCGAAGATAAAGCACTGTTTCAAGCAGGGGATAATAAACAAAACTATGCACAGCAAGATTACCAAACGCAGTCGATTGCTTTAAATCAACGTCAGGGAAAGGCGGCTGATTTATATGCGAATACGCAACAAATTCCACTAGGCTTACCGCCTTTGCCTGTTCCTGAAAATAACCTGATAACAGCCGATAAAATAGCATTAGGCAGAAAGCTATTTTATGACCGTCGTTTATCGCTGAATAATACTTTTTCCTGTGCCATGTGCCATATTCCAGAGCAGGGTTTTAGTAGCAATGAAATGGCAACAGCTGTTGGTATAGAAGGGCGTAGCGTTCGGCGTAATAGTCCAACGATTTATAATATCGCTTATGCCTCTATGTTATTTCATGATGGCCGTGAAAATAGCTTAGAACAGCAAGTCTGGGCACCTTTACTCGCACATAATGAAATGGCTAACCCTTCTATTGGCTATGTGATTGATAAAATAAAGTCATTAGCTGACTATGAGGGCTTGTTTGAGAAAAGCTTTTCTAAAGAGCCTGATATGTTGAATATCGGTCAGGCTATCGCCAGTTATGAGCGCAGTTTGAATTCGGCAAATTCAGCTTTTGACCAATGGTTTTTTGCTAAGAAAAGCGATGCAGTTAGTGATGCAGTGAAGCGCGGCTATCAGATTTTTACTGGTAAAGCAGCTTGTAGTGCTTGTCATACCTTGGATGAAAACTTTGCTTTATTTACTGATAATCAACTACATAATACGGGGATTGGTTACCGTGAGTCGATGCATAAAGAGCCGGAAAAGCAAACAGTGCAAGTTGCCCCAGGTGTTTTTATAGAGGTAGACCGTCAGGATTTATCGGCTATTAGCGAAACCAAAGCGAACGATTTAGGGCGTTACGAAATCACTCAAGACCCACAAGATAGGTGGAAATATAAAACACCGAGTTTACGAAATATCGCTTTAACCGCACCGTATATGCACAATGGTTCTTTATCGAGCTTGGAGGAAGTGATTCGGTTTTATAACCAAGGCGGTGTAGACAATGAGACTTTAGATGCTTTAATTAAACCGTTAAATTTAACTGAAACAGAGATCAGTGATTTAGTTGAATTTCTGCAAGCGCTAACGGGTAGTAATGTGCCTGAGTTGGTTTCAGATGCTTACGCGGCACCTATAGGCAATTAGATAAGGGAACGAGTATGAAATAATAGAGCGCAGATCTTTAGTTTGATTTTTAAAGCGCAGGCTAAATACCTGCGCCTCAGATAAAATGTACAAGTTAATTCATACTTGAGGAACTTATTTCTCCTTTAGAAACTTACACTCGCTTGTAACCAAAATTTATTAACATCTTTATTTTTGGTGTTACCTACTGCCGTTTCATCAGCATCGTAATACGCATATTTTGCTAATATTTGATAATGTTTACCAAATTTCTTAGTAATTAAGAAATCATATTCATTACCGTAGTTGATGCTGTTTGTCACACTTTGGAAGTTATGATAAACAAATGCCATTTTAATACCCAGAGGCTTTGCACTCAATGTCGCATTGACATCACGTACACCGTCCTTTGGAGTGACTAAGAACACATCCGCCCAACCTTGGAATTTATGATTGGTCCCAAAAGGCGTTTGGAAAGCTTGAGTGCCATTAGCACCTAATTCTTCTACCGCAGCTTTAGCAGTAAGCCCCATAAAACTTGCTCCACCCATAAGGCTATAACGACCTAGAGTAAAGCTACCTGGGTTATTAGCGTAACCCGTTTGAAAACCATATTCAGCTCTATAATGTAGTTTTATATCTTTTGTAATTTTTGGTGAACCTGTCACTGCTAAACCATAAGTTTGAGCTGACTTTCCTGCTTGGCCCTCTTCGTAATCAGAATACCAATAACCATAACCCGTTACACTAGCAATATCTTTGAATTTATAATTAACGTTCGCAAAAGGTAATTGTACGGCATCTTCTTGAGACCAGATATTTTGTACTTGACCAATATAACCTGCTTTTAAGGTTAAATTTTCTATCGATTTATTCGTGACAATAACACCGTCATAGGTTTGTTCCATTTGACGCCATCCAACATTACCAATAAAACGAGAATCATCAATAATAATACGTTGTCTACCGGCTTTGATTTCAGTATCAGGAATACCTTTATAGCTTACCCATAATTGGTTTAATTCACTAGTTTGTGGATCAGCAACCACATCACGGGTTGGATCACCCTTCCAATTTGATTTAGGTGCGAAATAATCTTTTTGCATCGCTAGATTACCTTCATATTCAGCATAACCCTGTAAACCATGAAATTCAGGCGTTAAATAACCTAGACGTAAACGCAAGGTATTGGCATGAGCTGTATCTTTACCACTATTAGCTACATCAGCTAATTCATAACGGTAACGTAAATTTACTTTAAATTGGCCATATTTAGCATCGTCTTGACCTAATTTAAAAGCACTTTCAACCGGTTTATCAAATTCGTAGGCCGCTGCAGGCTGCATAAAAATTGACGCTAAAATGGCAGAAGAGAGAGAGGTGAGTACAAAAGGCTTAGCTGTTTTTTTAAATAGCATATAGGTTCCTAAGTTAATAATAATTAATGTGCTTTATCGCATTCGGCTAAGAAAGTTAATAAACTTTCTCGATATTTATAGTAATCGGGGTGTTGTAGTAGACTTTGACGGGTTCTCGGTCTGGGTAAATTAATTTCTTCAATTTTACCCACTTTGGCATTGGGTCCATTGCTCATCATAACCACGCGATCGGCTAATAAAATCGCTTCATCGACATCATGGGTAACCATAATGGCGGTGACTTGTGTGCGTTGCCAAACTTCCATTAAGACTTCTTGCAGCTCCCAGCGTGTTAATGAATCGAGCATACCGAACGGCTCATCTAATAAGAGTAACTTGGGAGATAAGGCGAAAGCACGGGCAATACCAACACGCTGACGCATACCGTTAGACATATCTCCGGCTTTTTTGAATAAAGAATCACCTAAACCAACACGCGTTAAGTAGTATTCGACGATATCATCACGTTCTGTTTTATTCGCGTGTGGGTACACTTTATCGACACCCAAGGACACGTTCTCAAAAGCAGTCAGCCATGGGAATAAGCTTGGTGCTTGAAATACAACGCCACGGTCAGGGCCTGCACCAGTGACTTCTTTATTATCTAGAATTATGCCGCCTTCGGAGACTTCATTGAGTCCTGCAGTCATAGATAAGACGGTTGATTTACCACAGCCAGAATGACCAATAATAGAAACAAACTCACCTTTTTTCATGCTAAGTTCAAAGCCATCGACAACTTTAACTGTGCTATTACCATCCGATGTAGGATAGATTTTTGATAATTGCGAAAATTCTAAATATTTTGGCTTACCAATATCATCTTTTTCAGGTTTTAATGCTGAGCTATCTGCTTGCCAATTATTACTGGTATTCGGACGGACGTTAGGTAAGATGATTTTACCTGTACCTCCCTGATTGGCTTTTTCCATGCCAATATCCATAAGATATTTGGTGATTTCACCACGTAAGCGCTTAAATTCTTCGTTATGATTGAGTGCCGTTCTATCTCTAGGGCGTTCGATATTAATATGAAAATCAGGTCCTAAAGTGGCATCAGGACCAGGGTTTAATGGAATAACCCGGTCAGCCATATAAATGGCTTCATCGACATCATTGGTAATTAAAATAACGGTTTTCTTTTCTTTTTCCCAAATGCTCAGAATTTCATCTTGTAAGTTCCCTCGTGTTAAAGCATCTAGGGCACTTAAAGGTTCATCTAATAATAAAATATCTGGGTTTGCCGCTAAGGCACGGGCGACATTAACTCGCTGACGCATACCGCCTGATAATTCAGTGGGTCTTTTATCCATAGCATGGCCTAAGCTAACCATTTCTATGTATTTTTTTGCATGAGCAGCACGTCGATCCGCTGGCCAATCTTTGAATATTTCATCCACGGCTAGAGCGACATTTTCAAAAACCGTCAGCCAAGGCATTAAGGAATAATTCTGAAAAACGACGCCTCGATCGGGGCCGGGTTCAGTAATTGCTTTGCCTTGCTTTAATAATTCACCTGAGCTGGCTTCAATTAACCCAGCAATGGCTGAAATTAAAGTCGTTTTACCACTACCTGAAAAACCCACGATAGCAATAAACTCTCCATCTTTAACATCTAAATTAATATTTTTTAGAATGGAGTTTTTATCTTTACCTTCACCATAAGATTTACAGACATTTTTTAACTCTAATAAAGGCTTTGCTGCATCATTTGCAGCACTGGGCGCTGCGATTGGAGAAATAATATCTTCTTTTATTGCTGACATAATATGCTCCTAATTACAGGTTACAATCAAAAGAGAAGATATTTTGTAGCGACTGCATAATACGGTCCAAAATAAAGCCGATAATACCAATGGTGAACACTGCTACCATAATTTTACCTAAAGAGTGTGAGCTACCATTTTGAAACTCATCCCAAACGAATTTACCTAAACCTGGGTTTTGCGCTAACATCTCAGCCGCAATAAGTACCATCCAGCCCACCCCTAGCGATAAACGCATACCGGTAAAAATATACGGTAAAGAGGAAGGTAAAATAATTTTTCGAATTTGCGTGCTCCAGTTAAGGCGTAATACTTTACCAACATTAACCAAATCTTTATCGATAGAAGCAACACCCACAGCCGTGTTAATTAAGGTCGGCCATAAGGAACATAAAGTTACCGTAATAGCTGATGTTAAAAACGCTTTTTCGAACCAAGAATCATCGGTGGTAACGTAGAGTGCACTAACAACTAAGGTTACAATCGGCAGCCACGCCAAAGGGGAGACCGGTTTAAAAATTTGAATTAAGGGATTAATCGCCGTATTAAACAGTGGGCTCATACCACAAATAATACCGAGAGGAACGGCAATTAAAGTGGCAATGATAAAGCCAGCAAAAACGGTATATAAACTGGTGATAATTTGATCTAAGTAAGTTGCTTTACCTGTATAAGGGCGCATTCTTACTTCAGCATTAGGATCTTTTGCTAATTTTTTAGCATTACGTGCTTCTTGACGCTGCACAAACGCGACTTCTTTTTCGCGCTCTGCATTATGATCATCGATCAAGCCACCGACTTCGTGCCAAACTGCGGAAGGTCCGGGAATGGCGCCTAGGCTGGTATGGATTTGTGTAGCGGAAGCACTCCACATGCCTAAAAATAAGATAAAAGCAACAATGGGCACGCCCATTATTAGCCATAATTGTCTGATTTGCTGGCTAGGGTTTTCACCAGCTGCAATTTTAACCAGCGGCACAAACCATGTAAGTCCCGTGATATTGAAAAATTTAATAAGTTGATTGGTCATTATTGGCCACCTGTTTTGCAACACTGCTTAATTAATTGGAAGTTTTACTTTTTTCGCAAAAAAGTGATACATCCTTGTATCAAATAACATCCCTATTGATAGGTACACACTTCACACGGAGGAAGGGGGGGATTAGTCGATGATTTTTCCATCAACTACTTTTTGTTTACCTTTTAAGCCAATCGAAAACTTAGCTAAATAAGCATTAGGCTGAGTACCATCGTAAACAATATTATCAATAAAATGTTTTTGTGGCGCTTTAAAGCCAGTCTCTCCAACACCAGGAAAGTCAGCTGCATTTGCTTTACCTTCAGCGATTAGTTCATTAGCTGCTTGCATATAAATATCAGGGCGATACACTTTTTTAGCAATGTCCATGAACCATGCATCATCTTTAGGCTCGTTGATTTGTCCCCAACGACGCATTTGTGTTAAATACCAAATCGCATCACTGTAATAAGGGTAAGTTGCATTGTTTCTAAAGAACGTATTGAAGTCCGGCATTGGGCGCTTATCGCCTTTTTCATATTCAAAAGTACCGGTCATACTGTTAGCGATCACTTCATAATCTGCGCCGACATATTTACTTTCAGATAAGATTTTTACTGCTTCAGGGCGGTTCTTGTTGTTTTCAGCATCTAACCAAATTGCAGAACGAATCAATGCTTTAACCACTGCGATATGTGTATTGGGATATTTGTCTGCCCAACCTTTACTCACACCAAACACTTTTTCTGGGTTATCTTTCCAGATCTCATAATCGGTTACGACGGGAACACCAATACCTTTAAAAACCGCTTGTTGGTTCCATGGCTCACCGACACAGTAACCATAAATAGTACCGGCTTCCATAGTTGAAGGCATTTGAGGTGGCGGTGTGACCGATAACAATGCATCCGCATCAATTTGGCCAGTAATATCTTGTGGTGGTGAGTAGTACCCCGGCTTAATGCCGCCTGCTGCTAACCAATAACGTAATTCATAGTTATGTGTAGAGACGGGGAATACCATGCCCATGTTAAATGGCTTACCTTCGTTTTTATATTTTTCAACAACCGGCTTTAAAGCGTCTGCTTTAATCGGATGAACAGGTTTGCCACCTTCCATAGGAATATAAGGCTTCATTTGTTTCCAGATGTCATTAGAAACGGTAATCGCATTACCGTTTAAATCCATGCTGAAAGCAGTCACGATATCTGCTTTAGTACCAAAACCAATAGTTGCACCTAGTGGTTGGCCTGCTAACATATGTGCACCATCTAACTCACCATTGATCACCCTGTCTAATAACACCTTCCAGTTAGCTTGTGCTTCAACCTGTACATACAAACCTTCATCTTCGAAGTAACCTTTTTCATAGGCAATGGCTAAAGGAGCCATATCTGTTAACTTAATAAAGCCAAATTTAAGGTCTTCTTTTTCTAGCTTTCCTACCGCGTAGCTAACCGAAGTCATTGATAGTGTTGCCGCTGCGTATTCTTACGATAATGAACACCCATTCTTATCATCGTGAACACCTACTTTATTCACGCATTGGGTTGGGTGTATTTTTACCCTAAGTGTTCACCATCCGTCAATTCTGATTGTATTTTTCG
>Ga0209184_1000211_pt1 | contig 75279 bp, 66 predicted proteins | sample EN8Hudsemesocosm_2_FD_184627 | JGI IMG/M metagenome (GOLD analysis project Ga0209184, IMG submission 184627) | Methane-oxidizing microbial communities from mesocosms in the Hudson Canyon - EN8C Hudson Canyon (SPAdes) (version 2) | ecosystem: Environmental > Aquatic > Marine > Cold seeps | place... | reverse complement strand
AAAATGGGTTTATTGCCATCTTTACATTAGCAAGATCTACATTGGAATTATCGGGTTTTACGCGAACTTTGACGTTATAGTCAATAACACGTTTTATCGGAACTAATACTTTCATCGTTGCCTCTGGGTTTTGTTTATTCAGTATAAAACTAAGTAATATAAAATTAATGTTCAAAAGATTACTATTGGTTGACGTAAACGTCAACGTAATCTTGGTGAAAACTTTCAAACTACGATACAATATCTTTTATATTATATAATGGTTGCCGTTTTGTTTTAAACAGGTGACCAATATAGCATAGTAGAAACTATTAATTTAACTACACTAAGGTGATAGTTTAATGAAAATATCGCCTTGCTTGGCAACCGCTAATGAGATACTATCAAACACCTGTTTGAATATCAAACGCCTGTTTGAATTTTTTGTAAATAAAATATATATTGGGAGATACCATGGAACGTGAATCGATGGAATTTGACGTAGTAATTGTTGGCGCAGGCCCTGCTGGGCTGTCAACTGCATGTCGTTTAATGCAATTGGCACAGGAAAAACAACAAGAGTTAATGGTCTGTGTGGTTGAAAAAGGCTCTGAAGTTGGCGCACATATTCTTTCTGGTGCGGTGTTTGAAACAAGGTCTTTAAATGAATTATTTCCTGATTGGCAAGAAAAAGGTGCTCCTTTAACGACGAAAGTTTCAGGTGATGATATTTATTTACTAAATAGTGAAAGTAATGGAATTAAATTACCAGGGTTTTCAGTTCCTAAAACAATGCATAATGAAGGCAACTATATTGCCAGTATGGGCAATGTTTGTCGCTGGCTTGCTGAGCAGGCTGAACAGTTAGGTGTTGAAATATTTCCAGGTTTTCCTGCTCAAAGTGTTATTTACAATGATGATGGTAGTGTCGGCGGTATTATTACCGGTGATATGGGCTTAGATACTGAAGGCAAAGAAAAAGATTCATTTATGCCAGGTATGGAGCTTCGTGCTAAATATACTGTTTTTGCAGAAGGGTGTCGTGGACACTTAGGTAAAGAGTTAATTTCAAAGTTCAATTTAGATGCTGATGCCTCTCCTCAGCACTATGGTCTAGGTTTTAAAGAAATTTGGGATATTGACCCAGATAAACACCAAGAAGGTTTAGTTGTTCATACGGCTGGCTGGCCATTAGATAAAGATACTACCGGTGGTGGTTACTTATATCATGCAGAAAACAATCAAGTATTCGTAGGTTTAATTGTAGATTTAAATTATAGCAACCCGCACTTAAGTCCATTTGATGAGTTTCAGCGTTATAAGCATCATCCTAAAATTAGTCAGTACCTTGAAGGTGGTAAACGTGTTTCTTATGGTGCACGTGCTATGGCAAAAGGTGGCTTTAATTCACTACCTAAAATGACCATGCCTGGAGCTATGCTGGTAGGTTGTGATGCAGGAACGATTAACTTTGCTAAGATCAAAGGTAATCATACTGCCATGAAATCAGGTATGTTGGCTGCAGAGGCGATTATAGAAACTTTGATTACTAGTGAAGGTATTAGTGAAGAGGGTAAGCAAGATATAACGTTATATACTGATAAGTTTAAAAACTCATGGTTATATGATGAATTATATAACACACGTAATTTTGGTCCAGCTATGCATAAATTTGGTACCATGTTAGGTGGTGCTTATAATACGATAGATCAAAATTTCTTTGGTGGAAAATTACCATTTAATTTTAAAGATGACAGTTTAGACTATGATCAACTTAAACTTGCTTCTCAAGTAGCAGTGATTAATTATCCTAAACCAGACAACAAGCTTAGTTTTGATAAACTTTCTTCAGTATTTTTATCAAATACTAACCATGAAGAAGAGCAGCCTTGTCACTTAATACTTGGCGATAATAGTATTCCTATTACGGTTAATTTATCTAAGTTTAATGAGCCTGCACAGCGTTACTGTCCAGCTGGTGTTTATGAAGTGGAAAAAACACAAGAGGGTGATAAGTTCGTAATCAATGCTCAAAACTGTATTCATTGTAAAACTTGTGATATTAAAGATCCAAGTCAAAATATCACTTGGGTTACGCCAGAAGGGACGGGTGGACCAAATTATCCTAATATGTAGACAACAGTAACGAGTTGCGAGCATGAAGTTGTGAGATAATCTCACCACTTCATGCTTTTTTGTTTATTAAGCAACTCTTGTTTCTTGTAACTTTACTTTAGTTCGTTTCTATTAGGTTAAATTGACTGAGCGGCTTGATTGAACTGTGGAGTTTACTTTCAATTTCATCCAGTTCAGTTAACTTGAGACAAAATTGTTCAGCCTTCTTTTTTAAAGCATTAGCACTAGCACTTATTTCTATCTCTAAATCTTTTCCCATGCTTTCCATGCGATCATCAAAGGTTGATAGGCGTTGTTCACTACCACGACTGTTGGAGTTATCACTTATCATCGCTTCACCAACAGCTAACAATATTGTGCCAATAGAATCAGAAATTATTTCTTCTATTTCTTGTTCAAATTCACCTGTAAAAATATCATCGAAATCGGCAAAATCTTGTGGGGCAATATAATAGTTATTTGCACTTTGATTAAAGCGAGTGCGAATTCTCCACTTCAGCTCATCAAACTTTGTTTGAATTTTCTGTTGAGAGGCACTATTTTCACCAGTTAGACTACCAATAGCTTTATTTACTGCTTTTAAACCTATATCAACGCCTTCTATAGCAATAGATACAATCTCAGGAACTTGACCACGTATACCTAAAGAAAATTGTGTAATAAGCTGTTGCTGTTCTTGGTTTAATTTTATTTCTCGCCCTTCGACAAAGAGTTGGTTTTCGCCATTAATTTGCACAACTGTTTGGGCATGTTCAATCATGCGAATATGATTAGGATCGATTATAACGCCATAGTTGAAATTTACAGAACATTGCTCAGCTAAGATGCTAAAGCTAGATAAGCTGGAGAATAGTAACAGGATAAGTATTTTAGCCATAGTAACTCTATGTGTTAACAATGGGTTCTATATGAATTTTTCGTTCTTTGTAAATCATTTTACTTGGGCCATATTCTCTTCGTGATCTATCATTAAAATCACCGACAATGATTTGAACACCATGGTATAACTTTTCTGTAGCTTCTACACAAACACTTTCCATGTAACTTTGAGTGGTACTTTCATGTTTTTCTTTTTCGAATAAAATTTCACCCATGCGTTTGGCGTGGAATTGATAAGTTGAAACAACTTTAGCTAACATGTCAGGGTTTGTTTTGTTTTTTGGTAGCTTTTTCAATTTATCACTTGCTACTTTTAATTCGGCTGTTTTGTCTTTATCGAATTTTAATCGTGATTCAATGTCTTGCATTTGTTCTTTTAGTTTTATAATTTTATGATCAAAACTAATAATAGTATTGCTGCCAGCTGTAGCGCCGACAACACCGGCACTTACATGTTTTCCAGCTTTAATAAAGCCACCAATGAGTGTACCGTTTGATTTTTCTTCTGTGCCAACCTTTAAATTTCCATGAACGTTTATCAGACTATGAAGTAATTGATTTTCAATACGTATATCTTTGCCGCAACTGATTTGTGCATATTGGCAATACTTAGCATATAAATTACCTTTTGCATTAACACTAACACTCATATTTATATCTGTAATCTTGGTTTTTTCAATATCATGCTTACGGCCAATGATACCGCCCGAGATTGTCACATCTCCTCCTGCCTCAACCATAGCAGATTCAACAAAACCACCAATTGTGACATCCCCACTGGCTATTACTTTCATTCCTTCATTGACATCGCCTTCAATAACAACACTACCGGTAAAGTTAATATTACCAGAAGCGACGTTAACATCTTTAATTTTATATATTTCATCAACTTCCATACCATTAGGGATGACTTTAGGTAAGCCAACTCTTTGAGATACTAAGATGTTTTCATCTTTTGAACTGATTGCTGTGCCGTCACCTGAAACTAAAGATAGATCGTTTCCTGGCTCTGGTACCAATGGAGTTGCGGTGACTGTGTAGCCCTGCTTTCCTGAAGTTAACGGAACTTTTTTAGCGATAGGATCGCCAACTTTAACACAGATAATATCGCCTAGATCACGCATATCCACGCTACCGTCTTCTCTTTTTTTAGGGCGTAAAATTCGTGATTGAGCACTTTCAACAAGTGGTGTTATTACTGCGTCTTTACCATTAACTGCTAATCTTCCGGTAGCTATTTGTAAAGTAACTTGACTAGTTGGCTCTTCTTTAGCGGCTAAATGGGCAAGTTTTACCAGGTCTTCTTTACTAAAGCCTTTTTTTACACCAGCTTCTTGGGCAGCTCCTAAAATAGCTTTTGCAGATAAATGTTTACCTCCTTGAGCTGCACTAATTTCAGCTGTAGCTCCCATTTCATCACCGTCAATAACTATTGAAATAGTCGCATCAATACGCTCGAGAACTTGGTAAGTTATTTCTCGACCAGTCTGATTCGCTTGTAGCGGTTTTAGAACATCATTTAATTCAGCAATGGCATTTTTAATATTTGCAGTATTGGTTTGTAACTTGGTGTATTCTGATTTTGCTATTAGTTCAAGAATAGTTGCTTCTGTAACCTCGCTGCCGGCTTTGACCGGCGCTAGGTGCAAATCAATGTTTTTTTTTGCATTAGCAATTAAACTGAACTGGGTCATAAAGGTTTACTCCGACATCATCATCATTTTTATTGTAATTAAATTCAATGAACTACATTGATGGCTTGGCTTAAAGGGTTATTATCTAATTTGAATTACATGTAACTGTCTTGGTGAACTTTAATAAAGTTACTAGTATTGACCTTGCTGTAATCAACTTTATATTCTCTTCCATCAAGCGATTGTACGAATAATAGCGTTTTTTCTTCACTAAATACTTCACTTGATTCGACATCAACAATATCTTGATAAGCTTTTTTTGCTATAGAGCGTTTCTCTGGAATTTCACCTTTGTAAATTCCAATACCTCGGTGACTAACAATTACAACAGGATTGTCACCATTGATAATTAATAGATCAAACTTTTTTATTTTGTGAATTATGGTGTTTCGACCACTGGTAATAAAGTTTTTTTCAGACAAAATAGACTCCAATATATGAAAATAGCACTATTGCTTAGTAGTTTTCTTTTTTTATTATAGCATTAGCATAATAAAGTTATCGTTTGCTTGTCTAAATATATAAATTTTTTATTTACTTAGCAATGAGTTGTTAAAAAATATCACGATTGATTTTTACTTTCTTTGACGCTCGATAACATAATAAGGGATTTCTTGGCTATTTATTAATTCCCTCCGGATTAAATCTAAACCAATACTTGCTACATACTTTTGAAAATAATGTCTTGGTAATGGCATTAATAAACAAATTGATTTTAAATTTTCCTTACTTCCCCATGCTAGCCATACTGTACCCACAGGCTTTTCGTCACAACCTCCATCTGGTCCAGCAATACCTGTCACTGCAATAGCTAGGTCTGCTGATGAGTTTTCTAATGCTCCATGTGCCATGGCAATAACAACTTCTTGACTCACTGCGCCATATTTACTTAGTAACTGCTCTGACACGCCTAACAACTTTGTTTTCATAGTGTTACTGTAAGTGACAAATCCAGCTTCAAAAAACTCAGAAGCACCTGCTACTTGAGTAATCATGCTGGCAATTAATCCACCTGTACATGATTCTGCGGTGGTTATTCTTAAATTATCATCTGATAATTTTGATAATACATGCGTTGCTAAAGATAAAGGTTCATTGTTGATTTGTGCTATTAAGTGATCGCCTAAGACTTTCATTAACTTTTCTTGCCAAAAATGTTTTTGATTATGGCCTTCTTGGCTGGTAGTGGTTAGCTTTACTTCTAATAATGGCATTCCTGCTCGAAATCCTAATTCTATGTTTTTGGGCCAATTAGGTAATTCTTCATCAACCATTTTCTGTAAAGTTGACTCACCTAGGCCAAATACTTGCAAACGCGTTACATCCGAAATTAATTCATTAGGTAGGTTTTTAGCTATATCAGGAGCTATTTCTTCAGTTAGCATTACTCTTAATTCTCTTGGAACGCCGGGCGTGCAGTAAATATCACAATTCAAATGGTTCACTTTAAAGCCAACTGCGCTGCCTTGGCTGTTTGGAATTATGTTACAACTTTTAGGAAGTATGGCTTGCTTTAGGTTTGGGGTATTTAACTTAGCTCCTCGCTTTTTACACCAAATAGTTAGGTGCTCTAGTGCCTCTGGATGTTCTGCTAATTCTACATCTATTGCTTTTGCTAAGGCTTGGGCTGTTAGGTCGTCTATTGTTGGCCCTAAACCACCATTAATAATTAAAATATCAGCATGCTCTGCAAGTCGGATTATTTCATACGCTAATAATTCTAGATCATCAGCTATGGTTACTTTGCGTGATATTTCTAACCCTAATTCTTTCAACTGCTGTGCAATCATAGCCGAGTTGCTGTCAACAATATCACCAGTCATTAATTCATTACCCGTTAATAACAATTGCACATTAGGTTTGATCATGTTTTTTTTATCTCATTTCAATAAAATATTTTCACCTAATTTAAACCTTTTTAATAATAGTTACATCTAATTATTTGAAACATATATGTTCCAGACGAATTAATCATTTAATCTTATAGCGACTAAGTCATTACAATAAAGTCGTATAATGAAATGGTTGTGTAATAATTTTGAGTGGATATAACGAATCATTTACCTGATGACAAAATACTAGGAAGAAAATAATGAATAATAAAATGAAACGAATTATTTTGAGTTGCACTTTAAGTAGTGTTTTCGTTTTTTCAGTTTATGCCGATGTGACTGATAGAGTTGAGAAATCCTTTGATGTTGATGTTAGTAGTCAATTTAGTCTTAATAATATTAATGGGGCAGTCGAAATTTCTAGTTGGTCTGCTCAGGTAATAAAAGTAGAAGCAACTATTAGTGCAGATCATCAAGAGGCAATTAATCGTGTAAAAGTTAAAATGCAGCAAAATGGTCAAAAAGTTAGTGTTGAAACTGATTATGAAGAACACTCTACATGGCGAAATAATCAGTCAGCTAAAGTTACTTATAGAGTATGGCTTCCTGCGGAAACTAACTTATCAGAAATTGAGTTGGTAAACGGTAGTTTACGTATTGAAAATGTTTCAGGTGAAATTAAAGCTCAAGTCGTTAATGGTTCAATTAAGGCAACAGGATTAACTAAAAATAGTGAAATAAGCTCTGTAAATGGTAGTGTTAAAGTGTATTACCAGTCAGTTAGTAGCGATCTTAAAGATATTGATATTGAAACAGTAAACGGTAGTATTAAGTTATATTTACCAAGTGATATCAATGCAAAGTTAGATATTGAAACCATGCATGGTAGTATAAAAACAGAATTTGGCATTAATTCACAAGATAATACTTTTACTGGCCATAACTTACGGGGTGATATAGGCTCGGGTGATATTGATATCAACATGGAAAGTGTTAATGGCAGTATTAAAGTGTTGAAACAATGATATTGAGGAAAAATATTGCTTTAGGTAATATATTTAACCAATAACATGAAATATAAATAAATTATTTGAATTGGCTTTAAGCTAGATTACTATTAAAATAACATCACCACACTTAATATAGCAGATAAGTAGGTGGTGTTTTTTTTGCTTTTTCTTTTTAATGAGCAAGTTATAGTGAAATATGAAAGAGAGTTATTATTTGGACGTTGGTTTCGTGAAGAGATAGTCGAGCCAAATAAAAAAATTATCGAGTACGCTCAGTTAAGTGCCGATGGCAGTTTTGAGTTTACCTTTGTAACCTTACAGGTGAAAATAAGCGAAGCAGATCAAATTGTTGAGCAAGTGACGGAGTTAGGTGATTGGGGTTTAGTAGGTGATATTCATTTTACTATAACAAAAGATGAAGTTGTTGATGAACAAATTTTTGCAGCAGATCTTAATGATAGTAATAATTATCATGCTTATAGAGTTCTGCAGTTAAATCATCACATTTTTCAATATCAGCATGTCAACACTAATGAAATTTTTATAATGCGTAAAATTACTGACAATGTTGGTCATTGTTAGTTTTATCATTAACAATCAAATTTAAGTATAATCTAGGAAAATAATGAAGCAGTTCAAAGCAGCGAGTTTAATTACCGCAATCAAAACGCCCTATACCTCTAAAGGTGAAGTTGATTTAAGCACTTATGATAATCTTGTTCAAAAACAAATTGATGCTGGCGTAGATGGTATTGTTGTTGGCGGTACTACTGGTGAAGGACACTTATTAAGCTGGGAAGAACACTTAATACTAATCGCTCACAGTGTCCATAAATTTGGTGAAAAACTGCTGATTATTGGTAATACTGGAAGTAACAATACTAGTGAAGCAATTAAAGCAACGAAAAATGGCTTTGCTGCAGGTATGGACGCCACTTTGCAAATTAACCCTTATTACGGTCGCACATCAATTGCTGGCGTTATTGAACACCTTACTCGCACTTTAGATATTGGACCTGCCTTTATTTACAATGTGGCAGGGCGAACAGGGCAAGATCTTACCCCTGATGTTATTGAAAAATTATCCAAGCATAAAAACTTTATCGGGGTGAAAGAATGTGGTGGTAATGAACGTATTGCTCACTATGAGAAGCAGGGAATTGCTTGCTGGTCTGGTAATGATGATGAAAGTCATGATGGTCGCCATAAACACGGCTCTCACGGTGTTATTTCAGTTACTTCAAATATTGTACCGGGCTTAATGCGCCAATTGATGGATAATGAAAATGTTGAGCTGAATACTCGTTTGCAAAGTTTAATGCAGTGGCTTTTTTGTGAGCCAAATCCTATTGCTATTAATACAACATTGATGATGACCAGTGCCGTTGCACCTAACTTCCGCTTGCCTTATATCGCATTAACGAAAGAGCAACGTCAGCAAGGTTTTGATTTACTTAATGCTTTGGATGCTAATGATAGAGTTGGTGAGTCATTATCCGTACTTGATGATGAAGTATTTAACTACTGCATTTGATTTTTTGTAAAGCTATATGATTTGTAATCTGAGTTACTTGAAATTAAGTTATCAGTTAACTCAGTTCTTTGTCGCTGCTTGAGCAAGATAGATGCGCTTTAAGATAAGTGCAGTTTAAGAGCGTCGGTTAATTCAAACTGTTTTCTAATACCTGTCTCCTTATCATTAGATAAATTAATAGATAAAGGACAAATAAAGCTTAAGTTTACCGCACATAACTGTAGATTTTGAGCTTCATTTTTATCAGCTATGCCATGTAATCTATCACCAACAACAGGCAAGCCTATGCTAGCGGCATGAACTCGAATTTGATGTTTTCTGCCACTATCAATTTTCACTTCAATAAGCGATTGATTTTTCGTTTCATCATAAGCCAAGCAAGTGAAAGTGCTGCGAGCACTTTTTCCATCAACATCACTGGTGATAATTTCCGGCTGTTTGTTATTACTGTGATTACCATGGGTAATAATTTGATAATGCTTTTCTAGCGTATAGTCATCAATCGTGCGATTTTCAAACATTGTAGATAAAGCTCTCGCGGCTTTTTTACTGTGTGCAATAAGGATTAATCCTGTTGCGGCTCTGTCTAAACGATGGACGATAAAAACAGCACGCTCAGGTGTAAAATACTGCTGAGCAAAGCGGGCTATAGTGCAGTGGTCACTCCATTTAGATCCCTGAGACAGCATGCCATAAGGCTTGTACCAAACGCTATAATTCGTTTCATCGCTGATTAACACAGCACCTGTAATCTGGCTAGACAGTACAGTTTCATTATAATAAAAATGTAACTCATCACCTTGTTGCAGGGCTTTTTTAACTCGACGCAGTCTTTGAGTATGTTTACCTCGAGTTAACCATAATGCCCCCTTAGCGACCGCATTTTTTAATTGGCCTTTACTTAGTGCATTTGACGTTTTTTCAAGACTGCTAAAAAGTAAAGCTAAAGCGGTATCAGTTTCATCGTCAGTAGAGTTGTCAAATTTTATATGATGTTCGAAGGTGATCGTCATAAACGGTAAAAAAAGAGATTAGAGGAATATCTTCTAGTTTAACACTTTTACGACCTAAGCGTTATCAGGTAAGATGTGACTTTAATGACAAATTTTCGATGAGTGCATAATGAGCCGAGATTTAACCCTGTTCCCAAATGACAAAATTGGCGATGCTTTATGGCAAATGCAACAAGCGGGAAATGACCTTGAGCAGCCAAGAGAGCTAGAATTTTCCGTATTATTTCCCACGCAAGAGTTAGCGCTGCAATTTGGTCAGTTATTGCTAGAGAATAACCAAAAGCTGTCTTTTACGCCATTTCAAGATAACGATGAATATCCGTGGGAAATAACCGCTTACCCCGAGATGCCTTTGAGTTATGAAAATATTAGTGCATACCGAGAGTTATTAGAAACGAGTAGTGAGCCTTTAAAAGGCAAATTTGATGGTTTTTACTGTTTGTAGTTTAAGCATTATGAAATACGCAAGGTATAGGAAAAATGATTGATATTAAGACGTTTGCTGCGTTGCAAAAAGCCAGTAATAATTCTTTTGCTAAACAAAAGCAAATGGTGAAAAAAGTGATGGCAGGGCAAACGGTCCTTTGCCCTAATTGCCAACAGCCTCTTTGCTTATTTACTCCTGAGCACTGTACTGCTTCAAACAGTAAACCCCCAGGTATTCGTTGCAAAAAAGGATGTACCGATCTGCAATTAGATTTTGCTTAGCTAATTTTATTGTTAAAAATTTAACTTTCAACATTATAAAAATGTTGCGATATCATTTAGAGATTTTTTCACCTGTGCGTGAGCTGGAATAGTCGCGTTATCGTTTGGATAACCTGCAATTAAGAGCATATAAGCTCGTTCGTTATCATTTCGATTACAAACCTTATTTAAAAAAGACATTGGTTTTGGCGTATGAGTTAAGGTTGCTAGTCCGGCATTGTGTAGCGCATTGATTAAAAAACCTGTGGCGATACCCACAGATTCATGCACGTAGTAGTTGGTGTTTTTATCTTCTTCATTGATGCCGCCTTTCTTCTGGCTAAAAATCGCAATCAACCAAGGTGCATGTTCAAGGTAAGGTTTATTGGCGTCTGTGCCTAGCTCCTTTAATGCACCTAACCACTCATCACCTGCACGGCCCTCATAGAAGCCACGTTCATGATGCTCAGCCTGTTCTCTGATTTGTTTTTTTATTTTCGATGAGCTTACTGCAACAAAATGCCAGGGTTGATGATTTGCACCACTGGGTGCTGTTCCTGCTGCTTTTAAACAGTTTTCAATAATTGCTTTGTCAACTGGCCTGTCGCTAAAGCTTCGAATAGAGTGACGGCGTTTAATATCATGATAAAATTTTTTTGAACGTTCAAGCATTTCTGCTTCAGGATATTCAATGTAATCTTTTAGTGGTGAACAGTCATGTTGCTTCATATTCTCTTTTGCATTATTGTTGCTGGTTAATAATGACTGTAACAGAATTAATACCTATCCATATAAGTTTTCTTCAGGAAATTATTATGTATAAGGTACAAAAAAGCCGACATAAAAATGTCGGCTTTTCTTTACGGTTGTGTGAAGTGCTGACTACATGCGCTCCATTACTTCAATACCTAAAATGTCTAAACCTTGTTTTAATGTTTGAGAGATTAATTGACACAAGGCCAAACGTGACTCTTTCACATCAACGGCAATACCTTCTTTTAGAATAGGACACGCTTCATAAAAACTCATGTAAAGGCTGGCTAACTCGTATAAGTAATTACATAACAAGTTAGGGGTACATTCACTAATTACCGCATCTATAACATCTTCAAGTTGTAATAATTTTAACGCCAATGCTTTTTCTTGCGGTTCGACAATATCAATTTTAGTTTGTACTTGCGCTACGGCTGCTTTACGGAAAATACTTTGAATACGTGAATAAGCATATTGTAAATAAGGGGCAGTAGCTCCTTCAAAGCTGAGCATAGTTTTCCAACTGAAAATATAATCACTGGTACGATTTTTTGATAAATCAGCAAATTTGACCGCGCCAATGCCAACTTTTTTAGAAATTTCAGCTAAATCTTCGTCATTAATCTCAGGATTTTTTTCTTTAATTAAGTCGCTTGCACGGGCCACTGCTTCATCTAAAAGTTCGGCCAATTTAATAGTTCCACCGGTACGGGTTTTAAATGGCTTGCCATCATTCCCCATCATCATGCCAAACGGGCAATGATCATAGCCGACATTTTCAGGTAAAAATCCAGCTTTGCGAGCAACAATTTCTACTTGTTTAAAGTGCAGTGACTGCCTTGCATCAGTGAAAATAATAATGCGATCAGCATTTAATGTGCCAGCGCGGTAGCGACAGGCTGATAAATCGGTAGTGGCATATAAAAAACCACCGCCAGACTTCTGTACGATAAAGACTGATGGTTCGCCATCTTTATTAGCCATTTCATCAATAAAAACGACTTTAGCACCTTGGTCTTCTACAGCAATTCCAGTAGCCATCAATTCATCAATAACTTTTGAAAGATCTGGATTATATGAGCTTTCGCCCATAATATCACTGCGCTGCAAAGAAACATTTAGTTTGGTATAAATCTCTTCACTGTGGCTAATAGAAATATCAATAAATTGCTGCCATAATTTTGCACATTGAGCATCACCACTTTGTAGTTTCACAACTTCAGTTCTTGCTCTATCGGCAAAACCGTCTTCTTCATCGAAACGAATTTTTGCTTCGCGATAAAAGTTTTCCAAATCACTTAAGGCTGTTTCAGCTACTTCATTACCTGCTAATTTATCGCTTAAATGGGCTATCAACATGCCAAATTGCGTACCCCAATCACCCATATGATTTTGGCGAATAACTTTATCACCTCTAAATTCAAGGGCGCGAACTACGGCATCACCAATAATTGTTGAGCGCAAGTGGCCAACATGCATTTCTTTGGCAAGATTTGGCGCAGAATAATCAACCACTACGTTTTGTGGTTCAGATCTTAGAGTTACACCACAATGATTATCTTGAGCAACTAAGACAAGTTGGTTGGCAAGCCATGTTTGGCTTAAATGAATATTAATAAAACCAGGGCCAGCTAGCTCAATTTTTTCAGCAATACCGTCAAGGTCTAAGTTATCTACAACCTTGGCGGCTAGTTCACGAGGGTTGGTTTTCAGCTTTTTGGCAGCACCCATGACGCCATTCGCTTGATAGTCACCGAAATTTGCGCGACTTGATATACTTACCGCGGGGTTGGTACCTTCTGGTAAACCAGCAGCTGTCATTGCTGCGCTAACTTTTTCAGACAGTATTTGTTTAATATTCATAATTTTTAATCTTTATTTTAACTAATATGTTACCAATAGTAGATTTGCTATTCTGCAAGCTAGATTGGATTTTAGCAAAGCCGTCGAGCTTTTTCATTAGGAGCTTAGTTTACTAAGTGATGAAATAAAAAAGCGGCGACAATGCCGATAAAATTCTATATAGAAAGCAAAAACTAGTGCTCTCGAGTTGCGTGGAACTGTATGTCTGGATGACGCTCTTGCGCTAATGATAAATTAACCATAGTTGGTGCAATATAAGTTAAGTTATTACCACCATCTAAGGCTAGGTTATCGCCAGCTTTTTTCTTAAATTGCTCTAACGTTCGTTCATCTTCACAAGTACACCAGCGAGCCGTTGCTACGCTAATTGGCTCATATATAGCATCAACTTTGTATTCAGTTTTTAAACGTTGTACTACCACTTCAAACTGTAGAACACCAACGGCGCCAACAATCATGTCATTATTAATAAATGGTCTGAATACTTGTACTGCACCTTCTTCAGATAGCTGAATCAAGCCTTTTTGTAATTGCTTAGCTTTTAGTGGATCGCGCAGGCGAATACGTCGGAACATTTCAGGAGCAAAGTTAGGAATACCACTAAATTTCATCATCTCGCCAGCAGTAAAAGTATCGCCAATTTGGATACTGCCATGGTTGTGCAAACCTATAATATCGCCAGCGTATGCTTCTTCTACGTTAGAGCGATCACCCGCCATAAAAGTTACCGCATCAGCGATTTTGACATCTTTACCAACACGCACTTGTTTCATTTTCATGCCTTTTTCATATTTACCTGAGCAAATACGCATGAAGGCGATACGGTCACGATGTTTGGGATCCATATTGGCTTGAATTTTAAAGACAAAACCAGAAAATTTTTCTTCCGTCGCACTCACTTCGCGTAAATCTGTTTTGCGAGGTAATGGCTTAGGTGCCCATTTAGTCAGACCATCAAGCATGTGATCTACACCAAAGTTTCCTAATGCAGTACCGAAAAATACGGGTGTTAATTCACCATTTAAGAACTCTTCTAAATTAAAGTCATGTGAAGCACCGGAAACAAGCTCTAACTCTTCGCGTAAATCTTCAGCATAGTTACCAATAACTTTATCTAGCTCAGGGTTATTAAGGCCTTTAATAACACGTTTTTCTTGAATCATGTGACCTAGACCAGATTGATACAAAACAATTTCGTCATCAAGAATATTGTAAATGCCCTTAAATTCTTTACCCATGCCTATTGGCCAAGTTATAGCAGCACACTTTATTTTTAATACTTCTTCAACTTCATCCATGACTTCTATTGGGTCACGTACATCGCGATCCATTTTGTTCATGAAAGTAATAATTGGTGTATCGCGAAGACGAGTAACTTCCATTAATTTAACAGTACGTGCTTCAACACCTTTGGCAACGTCAATTACCATCAAACATGAATCAACGGCTGTAAGCGTACGGTAAGTATCTTCCGAGAAATCTTCATGACCAGGCGTATCAAGTAAGTTTACTAAACAGTCATTGTAAGGGAATTGCATTACTGAGGTAGTAATTGATATGCCACGTTCTTTTTCCATTTCCATCCAATCAGATTTTGCGTGTTGACCTGATTTTTTCCCTTTTACCGTTCCGGCTCTTTGTAAGGCTTGACCAAACAAAAGCACTTTTTCAGTGATGGTGGTTTTACCTGCATCGGGGTGAGAAATGATGGCGAACGTCCTGCGAATGTTTACTGCTGCGGCTTGCGCGCTATTGGTTGTCATTGATCTTGCCTTGGTACACACAAAATGAAAATCCAAGTTATTTCAATGGATCATCATGTTTTAAAAAATTGCGCGCATTGTACCACAAATAAAAAAGCCGCATTAAGCGACTTTTTTATTTTATATGGGGTTTACACGAGTTTTTTATCTTTGTTTTTAATAATAATTCTCAGTCTATCAATTACTCGCCAGTTGTCTTTACTTAAATAGACTGTAAATATATTTCTGTTCGGTATGTTCTACTATCGGTGTGTAGTAAATATTATCAATATCTTTAGGTGTATCTTGTGAGTACATTTTAACTTCGGTGACTAAAAGCGCTAAAGCCTCTTGTTGACTCACCTTTGCTAATTTAGCCACTTGATCTAATGCATTTGAGAAAATCAAGCTAGCCACACCTTGATGGGACAAAATTGTATCGGTTAGGGGCGTTTTATTTGTATGCATCTAAAAAACTTGAATGATTAAGTGATGTAGAAATACTAAATGAAAGCAGCAGAAATGTTAGTTTATCTAGGTTACAAAGTGTATTAATTTGTTATCAATTACAGGGTGAGTGACATCACAATTGCATCTTCATAACCAAAACCGCTACTACTTGGGTAATAACCAGTGCGCCTGTTTATTTCAATAAATCCTGCATTCATGTATAACATTTGTGCACTAATATTTTTCGCACGCACTTCTAACCATATTTTTATCGCACCTTTTGCTTTAGCTTGTTGGATAAACTGATTTAATAATTTTTTTCCAAACCCTTTGCCTTGTTCACTTGGTTCAACGCAAATATCCATCAAGGTTGCTTCATCAATAACTAATTCGCCAACATAAAATCCAACAACTCCCTTTGCTTGACTAAATTTTTCTCCAAAGTAACGACCACCTATACAAGTTGCAAAGGTTTTCTCACTCCACGGGTGAGAGTGACAAGCATTTTCTATTGGCATTAGTTGACTTATGTCTGTAGCGATTATTTGGGTAAATTTTAGCGAGTTGTTCATAGTTATTTATAATAGGTTAATTACAGTAGGTGCTTAGTTATGATTTGCCATAACTGCTTTTTTAATTCAGGAGACTGGCTGATTAACTTTATGCTTGGACTAAATAAATTATTGTTAGCACAATGAATAGAAGATTCGTCATGATTTTTCGATTTAAAATACCAATTAAATAAACCTAAATCAAGGTGATCTTTTTTATGGTTTATCTCGCCAATTGTTATTTCAAATGCCTGTAGTATGTCGATGAAAATCATTTGCTTAGCTAAAATGGATAAATACTTATCATTCTGCTCTATATAAGTTTCTTCTTGTTTCTCATTACCTTTGATTGATGAACTTTGATCAAAGGAAGTCGTTTTATGTTGCCATAGACTAATGCCCATTTCAGTGAGTTGATCGAATTGTCTTTGATTAACAGCCATAAAAGGTACTCATAAAAAGACTTTGCCCAGATACGTAACTAGAGATAGAAAAGATACCACGAGTAACATAATGCCAGAATTAGTGAAAACTGAAAAGTAAACTTTGACAGCTATAAGTAAGATAAAGCAAAAAAGGCAGGTCAAACAAGAAGAGAAAATGGCAGGGGTGGAGAGACTCGAACTCCCAACCATCGGTTTTGGAGACCGCTGTTCTACCAATTGGAACTACACCCCTGCAACGGATTCGAATTATACTGATGCGCAGCCAAAGGTAAAGAGTAAATTGCTAAATAATCTGAATTGTTAGGCTGTTTGGCTGATAAATAGCCAAAATGAGATAAGTAGCGAATTTATAATTGCGAGTCCCGAAGACAATACAATAAGTGTATGATGTTTTCGACACTCGTTACTTTTCTTGCTCGAGACTTTACTTACTTGTTTGTTTTTCGCATTTCACAAAACCTAAATTTATCAGGATAAGGATAAACATCTTCATATATGCCATCGGCTACATTTTTCTGACATTGTTGCCAGTAACTGGCCGTTAATAGATCTTCATGATGAATTTTGAAGGCTTTTAAATATTTAGGATTTGCTAATGCAAAAGTTGCTAGTTCTTCTGGAAACATATCTCCGGGATCAACAGAGTACCAAGGCTCAGCAGCATAAATTTGCTCTTCGGTTACTGCAACGGGTTTTACTCTAAAATTGACTTCATTCATGTATGTAATTTCATCATAATCATAAAAAATTACTCGGCCGTGACGAGTAACGCCAAAGTTTTTCAATAACATATCACCAGGGAAAATATCTGCAGAAATAAGCTGTTTAATGGCTTTGCCATAACCATAAAGCGCTTCCTCTAATTCTTCATCACTGGCTTTAGCTAAATAAAGGTTTAACGGCACCATACGACGTTCTATATATAAATGTTTTATTATCAGTAAATCATCTTCATAACGAATGAGTGAAGGTGCAACTTTGTGTAACTCTTCTAACAGTTCCTCATTAAACCTGTCTTTAGGAAAGGCAACTTCGGAATATTCCATGGTATCGGCCATACGACCAACTCTGTCATGAAGCTTTACCAAGTGATATTTACCTTTAACATCGGCGCGTGTCATGTTTTTGCTAGGAGAGAATTTATCTTTAATTATTTTAAAAACATAAGGATAAGAAGGCAAAGTAAATACCGACATCACCATACCTTTAATACCAGCAGCTAACTCTAACTTGTCATTGCTGCTATCAAGGTGATTTAAAAAGTCACGATAAAATTGAGTTTTACCTTGTTTATGAAACCCTATGGCAGAATATAAATCAGCCTTAGTTTTATGGGGCATTAAGCTTTGTAAAAAATTAACTAGTGCATAAGGGTGCTGACAATCAACAAAAAAGTAGGCACGTGCAAAACCAAAAACCACCGCCATATCTTCACTCTTACTTAACAGTGCATCGATATATAAGCCACCTTTTTCATTATTGAGTACACAAACAATAAATGGCGTTTCACCAGCAGGAGATAACACTCGGCCAATTAAATAGGCTCCTTTATTACGATAAAACGTGAAGTTTAAAATATCAAACTGCAAATCTTCTAACTTAAAGCGGGTTTTATGGGCTTTGCGGCGAAATGCTCGAATAAGCACTTCAACATCAGCGTCTAAGTCAACAAAAGGTACACTGCTTTTATGAGCATTCATAATATCGCAAATGGTTTGGTTCAAACCTTTTTCCGCTGGCTTATAGCTTGTATAAATTGCAGGTGTTGGTCTATCGTCAAGACGCTGAGCAGTACTTTCTACAAAAATATAATCATTGTGATAATACTTTCGCTCAAATAGACGGCAAAAGACGGAATTATAGAATGTTTCAGCAAGCTCTGGTTGTTTGTGTTCAGCCAATAAGTCGACATATTCTTTTTTTACTTGTAACCACAAATGGTCATCAAGCGATTCAATAAAAAAGTCTTGTTGGATGGTATCAAAACTTTCTTTTACTCGCTGTTCATAAAAAGTGGTTCTTGCTTTGGCTGCTTGCTGAATTTCTGCCCATTGGCACTTTTGGAAGCGTTGTTGCGCTGATTGCGTTATTTCGATGAAAAGATGTATATGGCGATCAAAACCATTGATAATAGTTTTAGCTATGGAAAGAGCAAGATTATTCATAATCAGACGCAAATATTTAGTAAAAGTAATGAAAAGCATACTTGAAAAAAAGTATTTAGACAGACTATTTCACTTAAATATGGCTAAATACTGAATATAATTGGTAATTATACTGTTATGTATCAAGTTAGCTGATTATAAAGCGATTGCTGGAAGCGGAAAATTTTTATTTAACTTGCTATCAAAGGCTTGGATCTCTAAAATTACGCGTTTTATTTTACTCTTCACTTTAAGCAAGGCTCCCTTAAATATTTATCATGCGTGTATCTGATTTTTCTTTTGATTTACCCTCTGAGCTAATTGCTCGTTTTCCTATGGCTGAACGCACGGGTAGCCGCTTAATGACGCTTAATGGTAATAGCGGTGAAATAGCCGATCTTGGTTTTAAAGATATTTTGGCGCAATTAAGCGCTGGCGATTTATTAGTTTTTAATAATACTCGTGTTATTCCAGCACGTATGTTTGGACAAAAATCAAGCGGTGGTAAAATTGAAGTATTGGTGGAGCGGTTAATTGATAAAAATACTGTGTTGGCTCATATTCGTGCGAGTAAATCACCTAAAGTAGGAGCTGAACTTTTACTTGAAGGAAAAGCAAAAGCCACTATGATTGCTCGCCACGGTGCTTTATTTGAGCTGAAATTTCATGGTGAACAATCAATATTATCGATATTAGATGATATTGGTCATATGCCATTGCCACCTTATATTGATAGACCCGATGAAAACAGTGATCGTGAACGTTATCAAACTGTTTATAATGAAAAACCCGGTGCAGTAGCCGCACCAACAGCAGGTTTGCATTTTGACGATACTTTGCTAGAGCAAATTAAGGCCAAAGGCGTTGAACTGGCATTTGTTACCTTACATGTAGGAGCTGGCACGTTTCAGCCGGTGAAAGTGGATGAAATTGCAGACCATATTATGCATGCCGAATATGTTGAAGTACCTGATGAAGTTGTCGCGAAAATTAACCAAACTAAAGCTAATGGTGGTCGTGTTGTCGCGGTGGGAACAACTTCTGTACGTTCATTAGAAAGTGCAGCTAAATCGGCACAATCAAAAGGAGAAGAACTCACCGCCTTCTACGGTGATACCGATATTTTTATTACTCCAGGATATGAATTCCAATTAGTTGATGCACTATTAACAAATTTTCATTTATCTGAATCAACCCTATTAATGTTAGTTAGCGCCTTTTCTGGCTACGGCCATATTATGAATGCGTATCAACATGCAATTAGCGAAAAATATCGTTTTTTTAGTTATGGTGATGCGATGTTCCTAACTAAACAAGAGTTAACTAAATAAAAACGAGAGCCTAGTACTTAAAGCTAGGTTTTTTTTGAATAACAACCGTCAGCCTGTTTCGCTGATAGGTAGGAAATATATTTATGAAAGAAAGAATGAAATACGAATTAATTGACACTGACGGCAAAGCTCGTCGAGGTCGTTTAACTTTTGAGCGTGGTACAGTAGAAACTCCAGCATTTATGCCGGTAGGTACTTATGGCACAGTAAAAGGCATGAAAACTGAAGAAGTTGCGGATACTGGCGCTGAAATAATTTTAGGTAATACTTTTCATTTAATGTTACGCCCAGGCACAGACATTATTGAACAGCACGGTGATTTGCATGACTTTATTAACTGGGATAAGCCAATTTTAACTGATTCTGGAGGTTTTCAAGTATTTAGCTTAGGAAAAATGCGTAAAATTACTGAAGAAGGTGTACGTTTTAGTTCACCAGTTAATGGTGAGAAAATCATGCTTACGCCCGAACGCTCAATGGAAGTTCAGCGAAAATTAGGCTCAGATGTAGTGATGATTTTTGATGAATGTACTCCATATCCAGCAACTCATAAAGAATCTAAAGATTCAATGGAGCTATCGCTTCGTTGGGCACAGCGTTCAAAAGATGCTCATGGTGATAACCCGTCAGCCTTATTTGGTATTGTGCAAGGCGGTATGTATGAAGATTTGCGAGAGGTCTCTGTTAACGGTTTAAAAGCGATTGATTTTGATGGTTATGCAATTGGCGGCTTATCCGTTGGTGAGCCAAAAGCAGATATGATTCGAATTTTAGATCACACAGCCCCCTTGATTCCCGCAAATAAGCCCCGATACTTGATGGGAGTAGGTAAACCTGAAGATTTAGTTGAAGGTGTTCGTCGCGGTATTGATATGTTTGATTGTGTCATGCCAACACGAAATGCTCGAAATGGTCATTTATTTGTTAATACTGGCGTGGTAAAAATTCGTAATGCCAGTAACAAAACAGATCCCGGGCCACTAGATTCAACGTGTGACTGTTATACCTGTAAAAATTACTCTCGTGCTTATTTACATCATTTAGATAAGTGTAAAGAAATTTTAGGATCACAGTTAAATACCTTACATAATTTACATTTTTATCAAAAAGTAATGCAAGGTTTGCGTGATGCGATAGAGCAAGGTAAATTAGACGCCTTTGTTGAAGAATTTTATGCGTTACGTGGTTTACCCGTTCCACCTTTGGCAGAAGGCAGCACACAAGTTTAAAGTTTCGAAGTTAAAGTTTCGAAGTTAAAGTTTCGAAGTTAAAGCGACGAGTAATTGTCAAAAGTTTAAGAATCTAGTAGCTTAGCAATAAAGTGAAAAGTTACTACTAATTATAAAAAAAAGTAAGAGGATATTATGAGTTTATTTATCAGTACAGCCCACGCAGCCGCCGCTCCAGCCCCAGCAGGAGGCGGTATGGAAATGATTATCATGCTAGCGGTATTTGGTTTAGTCTTTTATTTTATGATTTACCGCCCACAAGCTAAACGTGCAAAAGATCATAAAGGTTTAATGTCAGCATTGTCTAAAGGTGATGAAGTGTTAACACAAGGCGGTATTGTCGGTAAAATCACTAAAGTATCAGAAGAAAAAGACTTTATTGTGGTTAGCATTAGCGAAGGTACAGAGGTTACGGTACAAAAAGGCGCAGTTAACGCAGTACTTCCAAAAGGCACAATGAAATCTTTGTAGCACTTACTAGCTGAGAATGTAAGCACTATAGCAATTATTCTTTAGCTAACGCTAAAAATTGAATGATTTAAATAATGATAACTAAAAGCTTTTTGTTTGTGTTTTATTGAAGTAAGTACAAGGCAAAAGCGCGGAGTTGACGAATGTCAATGAGCACTTTAAACGCAGTAATTATAAGAATAAAGCACATATACAATCGATAGAAAAAGGACAAATTGTGTTAAATAGATACCCTTTATGGAAAACACTGATGGTAGCGTTGCTCGTTGCTTTAGGTGCGCTCTATGCCACACCTAACTTATATGGTGAAGATCCTGCCGTACAGGTTTCAGGTTTACGTGGTGTTGAAGCAAACGTTGCCACCCTTGATACTATTAAAGGGCATTTAAGTGATAGCAATATTGATTACGCCAGTATTGTGTTAGAAAAAGGCCAAGTATTAACGCGTTTTAAAAATACTGAAGACCAGTTAAAAGGTCGTGATGTGCTTGATGACAACTTAGGTAAAAAATACTCGGTAGCTTTAAATTTAACACCTGCAACACCTAGCTGGTTAGCAGCCATTGGTGGTTCGCCAATGAAGCTAGGTTTAGATTTAAGTGGTGGTGTTAGCTTCTTAATGGAAGTCAACATGAAAGAAGCTATCAACAAAGCTAAAGTTGGTATGGTTGGTGATTTTCGTGGTGATTTACTTAACGAAAAAATCCGCTATCGAAGTGTAAAAGAAGACGGTGATGCTATTGTTGTTAAGTTCCGTAAAGTGGAAGATCTCGAAAAAGGTCAATCTTTACTGAAAAAGCGCTACCGTGATTTACTAATTAATACTGACGACGACACGTTAACGCTTACCGCTCAAATGACTGAGCTAAAGTTAAAAGAAATTAGAGAGTATGCCTTACAGCAAAATATTACAATTATTCGTAACCGTGTTAATGAGTTAGGTGTTGCGGAACCATTGGTTCAACGCCAAGGGAAAAAACATATTGTTATTGAATTACCTGGCGTACAAGACACGGCGAAAGCAAAAGAAATCCTTAACGCTACGGCAACTATCGAGTTTCGTTTAGTTGATACTGAAGGCGATTTGTCAGCTGCAATAAACGGTAGAATTCCTCCCAGCTCAATTTTATTAACTGATAAAGATGGCAAACCAACGTTATTGAAAAAACGTATTATGCTAACAGGTGATCATATCACCGATGCTAAATCAGGCTTTGATGAATATTCACGCCCACAAGTAAATATTTCACTGGATAGTGCCGGCGGCAGTAAAATGTCTAATGGTACTAAAAGTAACATTGGCAAGCCAATGGCAACGGTATTTATTGAATATAAGCCAACAGACCGACGTGATCCTGAAGGGAATATTATTTTTGAGAAAGTTCAAGAAGTTATTTCTGTTGCTACCATTCAGGCCCGTTTGGGTAAAAGTTTTCGTATTACCGGCTCTGGCTCACAAGCTGAGGCCCATAACCTTGCTTTATTACTACGAGCAGGTGCGTTAATTGCGCCAATTACCATTGTAGAAGAACGTACTGTTGGACCAACACTTGGTGCTGAAAATGTACAACTAGGCTTTCAAGCTATCTTAATGGGCTTTGGTTTAGTCTTTATTTTTATGGTTATTTATTATCGTGCTTTTGGTGTTGTGGCTAACTTGGCCCTTGGCGCTAACTTAGTATTGATTGTTGGCATAATGTCTATGATCCCAGGTGCAACTTTAACTTTACCGGGCATGGCGGGTATCGTACTGACCGTTGGTATGGCTGTTGATGCTAACGTACTGATATTTGAGCGTATTCGTGAAGAAATGCGGGAAGGGAAAACTATTCAGCAAGCTATACATCAAGGTTATGAAGCGGCATTTTCAACCATTATTGACGCCAATATCACTACTTTAATCGCGGCATTGATTTTATTTGCTGTTGGTACTGGGCCTGTGAAAGGCTTCGCGGTAACATTATCTATTGGTATTCTTACTTCAATGTTTACCTCTGTTGTAGGAACACGTGCGGTTGTTAATGCTATTTGGGGCGGTAAAAGCCTTAAAAAGTTATCAATATAGTTAAGACGGGAATTTAAATACAATGCAAATTTTACAATTAAAAGAAACCGTCCGCTTTATGAGCTATCGCAAAATTGCGATGGTTTTCAGCGCACTCTTAATGATAGCGTCAATTACTTCACTTGCGGTTAACAAATTAAACTTCGGTTTAGATTTTACCGGTGGAACATTAATAGAAGTGGGTTTTGAACAAGCCGCTGATTTACAAAAATTACGTCAACTCATGCAAGACAATAATCATAATGATGCCAAAGTGCAGTTTTATGGCAGTAGTCGTGATGTTGTCATTCGCCTTGGTTTACGTGAAGACGTTAAAGCTGAAATGCTTGGTAATGAAATACTATCAATTCTTGAATCAGGTACTGGTCAAAAAGTCGATATGCGCCGCATTGAATTTGTTGGTGCTAGTGTTGGTGATGAATTAGCAGAGCAGGGCGGTTTAGCCATGTTAACAGCACTTATTTGTATTTTAGTGTATGTTGCTTTTCGTTTTGAATGGCGCTTTGCCGTTGGCTCAGTAATCGCATTGTTTCATGATGTGTTGTTAACTTTAGGTCTTTTCTCCATTTTGGGATTAGAATTTGACTTAACAGTACTCGCAGCAATATTAGCCGTAATTGGTTATTCTCTCAATGATACCATTGTAGTTTCAGATCGTATTCGTGAAAACTTTAGAAAGATACGTGATACTTTGCCAGAAGAAATCATTAATATTTCGCTGACTCAAACCTTAAGCCGTACTTTTATTACTTCAATAACGACCATATTAGTTTTAGCAGCACTGTTCTTTAAAGGTGGTACGCTAATTCATGGTTTTGCAAGTGCATTGCTATTTGGTGTGTTTGTCGGTACCTACTCTTCAATCTATGTGGCTTCTTTAGTCGCGCTATCTTTAGGAATATCAAGGGAAGATCTAATACCAGAAGTGATTGAAAAAGAAGGTGCAGAGCAAGAAGGAATGATGCCGTAACAACGCAGTTGTTAATTATAAGTCACTAATTACAAGTTTAAAGCCGAGTAGTATTTGTTGCTCGGCTTTCCAATTTTTACAACGCAATTTATTTTTTGCACTACACTTATACCAATTTAGCTGGCCTTACTGTATGCTGCACGCCCATAACTATCAGGTTACTGCTAATAAGCAGAGGTTTGTTGTTCGTAACTCGCCACTCGTAACCCGCAACTTTATTTCAAGAGATTATTTATGAGCGCCACTGTTACTAGTTTTACCGATCTCGGTTTATCTGAGCCTTTACTTAAAGCGGTTCGTGAGAAGGGTTACGAAACCCCTTCACCTATACAAGCACAAGCTATTCCTGCCGTTATTTCTGGTCGAGATGTAATGGCTGCTGCCCAAACGGGGACAGGAAAAACAGCAGGTTTTACTTTACCTTTATTAGAAAAATTATCTAAAGGTGGTACGGCCCAGAGCCGGGTTCAATCAAATAATGTTAGAGCTTTGGTTTTAACGCCAACTAGAGAGTTAGCCGCACAGGTAAGTGACAGCATTGCCACTTATGGTAAATATTTAAATTTACATTCAACGGTAGTTTTTGGCGGCGTTAAAATTAACCCACAAATGATGCGCCTTAGGCAAGGTGTTGATGTTTTAGTTGCAACCCCTGGCCGTTTGATGGATTTGTATAACCAAAAAGCAGTGAGGTTTTCTCAACTAGAAGTGCTTATTCTTGATGAAGCCGATCGCATGTTAGATATGGGTTTTATCCGCGATATAAAAAAGATCATTGCATTATTACCTAAACAGCGTCAAAACTTACTTTTTTCCGCGACTTTTTCGGCTGACATTCGTGCTTTAGCTAAAGGTTTAGTCCATAAGCCATTAGAGATTTCAGTAAACGCTGAAAACTCTACTGCTGAAAAAGTTACTCAGTGGTTAACTCCGGTAGATAAAAAGCGTAAATCTGCGGTATTAACTTATTTAATTAAAGAAAATGCTTGGCGACAAGTATTAGTGTTTACTAAAACTAAACACGGCGCTAATAAACTGACTAAATATTTAGAGGCTGAAGGTTTAACTGCTGCGGCTATTCATGGTAATAAAAGCCAAGGAGCGCGAACTAAAGCGTTAGCATCTTTTAAAGATGGTCGTGTGCAAATTTTAGTAGCAACCGATATTGCCGCTCGTGGTATTGATATTGACTTATTGCCTAATGTGGTAAATTTCGATTTACCGAATGTACCTGAGGATTATGTTCATCGTATTGGCCGTACAGCTCGTGCAGGTAATACTGGCCAAGCAGTATCATTAGTCTGTGCCGATGAATTGAACTTGTTATTGGATATTGAACATGTTATCCAACAACATATTGAACGTAAAGTGTTAGAAAAATTCATCCCTGCTAATGAGTTAGGCGAGTCTCGGGCAATTAGACCACTCAAAGCAAAAAAACCTAAAAAAGCGAAGGTAGAGCATAAGGATGGCCAACGTTCTGCCAATAACAATGCTAAACAAGGGCAAAGAAAAGCCAAACCAGTTGCATCAAGCAGAAGAAGAAACCATAATATTGGCACTTAAATTTTCCATAGCGTAAAAATCATACAAAAGTTATTTTTTAGTTAATATTAATGTTTCTTTTTGTTACAAATTAAAACATAATAAAAGAAAAATTATAACAATAATAATAATGAGATTTTTACTGCTGTTAGTAGCTTTTGTTGGCTACTGCTCTAACTCTTACTCTGCAACTGTTTATAGTTCTATAGACAGCTTAAATGGTGAGTTTTCTTTTATCGAAGGAAACTTACTGTCTACTGAAATAAAAACTGAATTTGGTCAAATTGATAACTTTCTGCGTAGTCACGACGATGGGCAAAAAACCAACTTTTTAGAACTCTCTCCTGAGTTATTTGTTCAAACACAAGGCTCGGGCAGTTTGTTTCAACTTCAAGCTAAAGCTAGCTATTTCACTTTTGATGAGTTTTCTAGTGATGATCATTATGACTTCTCGGTATTATCTAAATTTCACCTAAGATTTGCACAAAGCCAAAAAATATTTTTAACTGGTTTTATTGCCGACAATTATGAATATCGTGGTACAGGGCTTAGTTTAGGACATCCTAATGCTTTAGAAAAAGGGGATATAAAGCGCGATGAATTTCTAAATATTGGTTATTTGTATGGCCATCAAGACTCATTAGCAAAAGCTAAATTTTTAATAGGTTACCGAGATTTTGCTTATTTAACCCGCAAAAATATTACCAAACGATTAGCTTATTCTTCAAGTTTTTTTCAGGGAGATTTTGATTACCTTGTTACAGGAAAAACCTATTTCAGCACCAAGGTGCAGTATGAAGATTTTAGCTATGATATGGATGCAGATTTAGAGCGGAAGCAATACTTGGCTTTAGCTGGCGTAAAATGGCGCTCGACAGAGTTAACACAGATGCAATTGTTGTTGGGTTATGAAAAGGCTGTTTTTATCAATGACGCTTTTGACGAGAAAGATCGCTTTGCTTGGCAAGTAAAAATGTTATGGAACCCACTCAAGCGTATTCGGCTTGATTTTAGTTCAGGCAGTGAAATAAAAGATTCGTACAAATTAGTTAAAAGTGTCAGTTATTCAAATTATTATGATTTAGGTCTAAGTTATGACTTTAATGAAAAACTGGAATTTAATATTAGAGTAAAAATAGTAAATGAAGATGTTGTTACTATAGAAGATGCCATTAAAGAAGATCATTTTGAAACAACAACGCGTATACAGTATCAATGGCGACATTGGTTATCTGCTTTTGCTCAATACAACACTAATACATTTGATTCAACCATAATAATGAATGATTATGATCTACAGGCTGTTTCTGTTGGAATTGTTGTAACATTTTAGTTACGAGAACATTTATGCGTTTATTAGCTTTATTAGCTTTATTATTGTACAGTATTTCACCAGTAGTTGCTGCAAGTGACTATTTACTTGGTGTTGGCGATAGTATTGAGATTGTTGTTTATGGTGAAAAAGATTTAACAACAGAAGTAAAAATAGCTCGGTCTGGTTTCATATCTTTTCCTTTTTTAGACGATATACAAGTCATAGGTTTATCGATTAAAGAAGTTGAAGATAAAATACATACGGGTCTCTTGGGCGACTATTTAATTAACCCGCAAGTATCAATATCAATAGTAGAATACAGACCGTTTTTTATTCATGGTCAAGTAGTGAGGCCCGGCGGCTTTCCATACCAAGAGGAATTGCGCCTAGATAAAGCAATTGCGCTAGCTGGAGGTTTGACTAATAGAGCCTCAAAAGTAGATTGGATAATAACAAGGACCGTTAAAGGAAAAACGGTGACAATAGAAGCAAATATTGCCACGCTCATACAACCAGATGATATTATAAAAATAGAGCAAAGTTTTTTTTGAAAAATCAAACTGTAAGACAAAATATAGATGATGAAAATGAGGATGGATTGGACTTAAATGAAATATTTAAGCCAGTTTTCCAACGACTCTGGAAAATTGTTATATTATCTCTTGTGCTCACCTCTATTGCCTTCTTATATTTATCTTCATTAAGGCCTTCCTATCAAGCAACAGCAACTTTGCAAATAGGTAGTACTAAACCTAGTGCCACACTATCAATAAAAGATGCATTTAATGAATCTAATGTTAGCTCTGTTAAAATAGCGACACAGTTTGAATTATTGAAATCAAGAAAATTTGCTGCGCGCGTTATTGAAAAACTGAATTTACTTGAAACAAGTGAATTTAGTAATAACAAATTTAGAGATGGCGTAGGTTTTATTAATGGAGAAATTGAAGCTAAAAACATCTCATTGGAAAGTGCAATTTCTATTTTTCAACAACACTTGATTATAAAACCTATAACTAAAACTGAATTAGTTAAAATCACATATACTGCATATAACCCTGAACGAGCTAAAAAAATAGCAAATCAGGTAGGCGAAACCTACTTGCAGTATCAAAATGATATTCACCTTTCTTCACAAGAAAATACTTCTACTTGGCTAGTAGAACAACTTTCAGATCTAGAATTAAAACTGCAAGTATCAGAAAGTAACTTACAAAAATTTAGAGAAGATGAAAGCATAGTTGACATCAAAGGCGTTGTTGGTTTAGTTGGCGGTGAGCTAACTGAATTAACTTCATCTTTACTTCAAACGACCAGAACACAAGATGATCTTCAGATTACTTATCAGTATATTCTCAAAAATCAAACCGATCCTACTAAGTTAGTAGAACTACATGAAATAAATAATAATGCTGCATTTATTAAGTTGCGCAGTATTGAAGATACTATAGAGCGGAAGAAGTACGAACTATCGAGACGATATGGCCTAAAACATCCTAAAATAATAGCCATACAAGCAGAGCTAGATTCGATAAAATTAAGGATTCATAATAACGCTATTACTATAAGCCACTCTATTGTTGAAGATTACTTCTCAATAAAAGAAAAAGTAAAAGCAACAGAAAACCGTTTAAAAGATGCTAAAGCCAATTTTTTAAGATTAAGCCGCCTTGACAATAAATTCTCGCAATTGAAAAGAGAAGTCCAAACGAATAAAGAACTATATAACTCATACCTGATCCGTTTTAAAGAAGCTGATGCAATGGGAACTTATAAGGCTAACCTTTATGTTAGATTTATAGATCGAGCTGCAACGCCTAAATTTCAGATAGCGCCGAGAAAAAAATTGGCTCTGGCCCTTACTTTTATGCTATCGATGATGGTATTTGCATTGATAATTATTATTCGTGATTTCTTAAGAGATACCCTTAATTCGCAACAAAAACAAGATAACTTTTCTGAAGCTAATATTATCGCGGTATTGCCAAAGTACAGAATAGACAAAAAGCAAGATGGACTTTTTGGCAATGATAGTCGTTTTGCAGAAGCAATTAGTTCACTTCGAGCTTCTATACTTTTTCATCAAGTAAGAAAGGTTCCCAAAATATTTGCAGTAACGTCATCTATCTCTGGTGAGGGCAAGTCCACAGTGGCTTCATATTTAGCACGTTCTTTTGGAGAAATGGAGAAAGTATTATTAATTGAAGCAGATTTGAGATTGCCAACCCTAGCTGAAAAATTGAACTTTAGTGTTCATCGTCCGGGCCTGTCTAATTTATTGGCTAATACTCATTCTATTGAGCAATGTCTTATTAGGGATACAGATTATAAATTAGATATTTTGACCTCTGGAATAACGCCTGCAAATCCATTAGTTTTTCTTTCTATGAAGCGTTTTAAGACATTGCTGGACTCTTTTGAAAACTACTATGATCGCATTATTATCGAAACGCCGCCGATAAATGTGGTGAGTGATGCTTTAGTGATCTCTAAGCTAGTGGAAAGCGTGCTTTATGTTGTAGATGAAAATAAAACTAAGCGCGAACAAATTCGTCAAGGTTTAAAGTTATTAAAACAGGTTAATGCCCCGGTAGAAGGAATTGTTATTAACCAAAGTCGAATAAAGAGCCGTGATGGCTATATAGGAAAATACTATAATAACGAGAATAATATAGTCAAAATTCCAACACGTAAACGCGCTTAAGTTAGTTAAATCGCTGCATCATTAGTCGGGGCTAGATATCCTAAATTTTTCAGTTGTGAATCAGCAAAAGTATCAACAACATTACCAATAACAATTAAGCTAGGTGGTTTAATGTTATGTAATTTCACAAGATTTTCTAATGTTTCTAAGCTTCCTTTTATCACTTGTTGGCTGGCATGTGTGCCTTTCCGAATTAATGCTGCTGGGGTCTCTTTACAGCGTCCGGCACTCACTAATTGTTTAGTTATAATAGGTAAACTCTTTATGCCCATATAAAAGACTACGGTTTGCTCTGCATCATTTAACGTTTGCCAAGGTAGATCAAGTGCACCATTATCTTGCACGTTCCCGGTGATAAGGGTGCAACTTCGAGCAACTTTTCGATGGGTTAAAGGTATGCCAGCGTAGCTAGTACAAGCAGATGCAGCAGTCATTCCTGGAACAATATGGCAGGCAATGCCATTGCCTAATAAAAACTGAGCTTCTTCACCCCCACGACCAAAAACAAAAGGATCACCACCTTTTAATCGTAATACTTTTTTATTCTGCTTGGCGTAATCTACTAACAGCTGGTTTATAACATCTTGCGGTACGCGGTGTTCTGCTTGCTTCTTACCTACGTAAACTTTTTCACAATTACTAGGTAATAAAGCCATTATTTCTTCGCTGACAAGTCGATCATAAACAACTATTTCGGCTTGCTGAATGAAACGAAAAGCTTGCAAGGTTAATAAATCTGGATCACCTGGACCTGCGCCAACTAAAGCAACCTCGCCATTTTTGAAAAGTTGTTTATGTTGAGGTGCTATATATTGGGAAGAAGAATTCATTATTACTCTGACTATATTTAATTAATTATTGTTTCTAATAGTATTAAAGCAAAAAAAGCGCCAAAAGGCGCTTTTTTTAAATATAACTTATTCGTTACTTGCTTAAAGCTTCACCTAAATGTGGGCGGATATCTTTTAAAATTTCTTTTTGTAATCGAGAGCTACTGGCAACGATATTACCTGATTTTGCATGATTATGACCACCAGTAAAGTCGGTCACTAAACCACCGGCTTCAATTACTAATAACTCACCTGCAGCTGTATCCCAAGGTTTTAAACCAATCTCAAAAAAACCATCAACACGGCCTGCAGCAACATAAGCTAGGTCAAGTGCAGCAGAACCTGCGCGGCGCATGTCTGATGTTTTTTTAAATAAAGAAGTAAACATAGCCATATAAGCATCGGTATGCTGTTTATGTTTAAAAGGAAAACCTGTTGCCAGAACAGTGGCAGATAAATCTTTGTGTGCTTTTACGCGAATACGCGTACTATTTAATTGCGCGCCTTTACCACGGCTAGCAGTGAATAATTCACCACGAATAGGATCAAACACTACTGCCTGATCAAGCTTACCTTTAACTTTTATGGCTATTGATACGGCAAAATGTGGAATGCCTTTAATGAAGTTTGTCGTGCCATCAAGTGGATCAATAATCCACTGAACATCATCATCGGTACCAGTTAATACACCAGACTCTTCACCAATAATAGTGTGATCTGGATATGATTTACGAATAGTTTCAATAATTGCTTCTTCAGCTGCAGTATCAACACTGGTTACGAAGTCGTTAGAACCTTTAGATTCAACTTCTACTTTATCAAGTTGCTCAAAAGAGCGAATAATAACTTTTCCTGCATTGCGCGCAGCGCGCACGGCAATATTTAGCATGGGATGCATAATAATGTACCTATTTGTAAATGGCTTTTAAAAGAACGAGTAACTATGAATAAGATAGACGAAATTTTCATCTTGTCCAATTCAAGCGCGCGCAGTATAGCAAGTTTTATTATTTTTAGCGATAGTGATATCAAATAAAATAGTACAATAAATGAGCTGTTTAAGTTATATATAGGAAAATAGACTAAGTTAAGCGAAGTTGGTTTATTGATTTTGCGTGCTTTTTATTAGGCACAGCAGTATTCTTCTATGTTAGAATCCAAGGCATAGAAGCGGGTTGTAATAATCAAAAGATAAAGCTAAATATAAAGCCAAGGTGAGCATAAAGTAAAATGTTAGATTCAAAGAAAAGTAATTTATTAGATAAAGTTCGTATTGTATTAGTTAATACTTCAGATTGTCGAAATATTGGTAGTGCGGCAAGAGCAATGAAAACGATGGGCTTAAGCCAATTAGTATTAGTTGACCCTATTGAAATGCCTAATGGTCAAGCACAAGCTTTAGCTGCGGGCGCAACCGATGTATTGGCTAATGCAAAAGTGGTCAGCACCTTAAGTGAAGCAATTGAAGATTGTGGTTTAGTGGTTGGCACTAGTGCACGTTCACGTACCTTGCCTTGGCCTATGCTTGAACCACGTGGTTGTGGTGAGAAAATGATAGCGGAGGCTAATGAGTATCCAGTTGCTTTAGTTTTTGGCAGAGAAAGCAGCGGTTTGACTAATGATGAATTACAACTGTGTCATTTTCATGTGCAAATTCCCGCTAACCCAGAATATAGCTCATTGAACTTAGCGATGGCAGTGCAAACGTTAAGTTATGAAATACGAACTAGTTATTTGTTATCTACAGATCATGAGCATCAAGAGCTTAGTACTGGCAATGGTAACTACATCGGAAAAAAAACGCTTAAGGCTAAAAGTGAAGACGATGAGCTTTATCCAGTAACAGAAGAAACAGAACGTTTTTATCAGCACTTTGAAAACGCTCTAATGAGTACTGGCTTTATTGCCCCAAGTCATCCCGGCTTAGTTATGACAAAACTAAGACGTCTATTTAATCGTGCCCGTCCTGATGTTAAAGAAATTAAAATGATGCGTGGCATCCTTGCTTCAATAGAAAGAGCTTCAGGCAAAAGCACTGAAAAAAAATAAAGGAAATAATATGTTTAGCCGCATGAAAGAAGATATTAATAGCGTTTTTGACAGAGATCCTGCAGCACGGACTACCTTTGAAGTATTGCTTAACTATCCTGGATTACATGCTATTTGGATGCATCGTTTAAGCCATCGACTATGGCGAGCAAACTGGAAATTAATTGCTAGAACTTTTTCAACCTTTTCACGGTGGTTAACGGGTATTGAAATTCACCCAGGTGCGAAGTTAGGTCGACGATTTTTTATTGACCACGGTATGGGGGTTGTTATTGGCGAGACGGCAGAAATAGGCGACGATGTAACCTTATATCATGGTGTTACCCTAGGTGGTACTAGTTGGAATGCAGGTAAACGCCATCCTACTTTAGAAGATAATGTTGTCATCGGTGCGGGTGCACAAGTGCTTGGTCCTATTACTATTGGTAGAGGTGGTAAAGTTGGCTCAAACTCTGTAGTCGTAAAAGATTTGCCAGAAAATGCAACGGCAGTGGGCATTCCTGCACGCATTGTTAATAGTAATAATAATACTAACTCCCTACTTGATAGTGAGTTAGGTGAAAAGCTTAATGGTAATATAGGTAAAGAGTCTCGCGATAAAGCGGCTAAAAAGTTTGGCTTTGATGCTTATGCGGTCTCTGCAGACAACCCTGATCCTGTGGCAAAAGCAATAGGTCGTTTGTTGGATCATATGCATCTAATGGATAATCGGGTATCGACTATTTGCAAAGAAGTTAATAATTTAGGTGGTGATATCTGCCCGAAAGATTTACCAGAGCTTAAAGTTGGTGAATTTGTTGAAGATGAGAAAGCTGCAGCTAAACGTCGAGAAAGCAAAGTTGAAAGTTTTGATCCAGAAATCTAAATAGTTAAACAATGTAGTTAGGCATTGATCAAAATCAAATTATATTCGTTATAAAGCAATAGTTGATTAAAATACTCAACTATTGCTTTTCCATTTAATAATCTTAGTGTAAAATACTTGACTATATTACTCAGGTATATATTTGACTATTTTGTAGGGTTATGTAAAATTGCGCGCAATTAACTTTGTCGCAGTGATATTTAATACCAATTGAAACTGTTGATTATATATGTCACTAGAATGGATTAAATGGGCAAATTATGAAATTAACTTCTAAAGGTCGTTATGCCGTAACCGCAATGCTTGATGTTACTATTCATGCCGCATACGGGCCTGTATCGTTAGCTGATATTTCAGAGCGACAAGCCATTTCTTTATCATATTTAGAGCAATTATTTTCTAAATTGCGTAAAAATGGTTTAGTGATTAGCATTCGTGGTCCTGGTGGTGGTTACCGCTTAGGTAGATGTTCAGCACAAATAGCGGTTGCTGACGTAATTAGCGCTGTTAATGAAAGTGTTGATGCCACTAAATGTCAAGGAAAAGGCAATTGTCAGGGAGGAGAGCAATGTTTAACACATTCCTTGTGGCAAGGTTTAAGTCAGCGTATTGAGGAGTTTCTGCAAAATATTTCTTTGGCAGAGCTTGTTGCTAAAAATGATGTGCAAACAGTTTCAAAACGACAAGACGATATTCATATTACTGTAAACAAAGAGTCATCGTTAGAAACTATTATCCCAATTAACTTATAACGTATTAACTTTTAGATTAATTTTAGGTTGATATTAGATTTACATTAGATATCCGTACAAGTGGAGAAAGAAAGCCAATGAAGCTTCCTATTTATTTTGATTACTCAGCAACTACCCCTGTTGATAAACGTGTCGCGACAAAGATGATGCAGTACATGACCACAGATGGTCATTTTGGCAACCCAGCATCACGTTCACACAAGTTTGGCTGGCAAGCGGAAGAAGCGGTAGATATTGCTCGTAACCAAATAGCTGAATTAATTAATGCTGACCCTCGTGAAATTGTTTTCACCTCAGGTGCGACAGAATCGGATAACCTTGCTATAAAAGGTGCTGCTAATTTTTATAGTAAAAAAGGTAAACACATTATTACCTGTAAAACAGAGCATAAAGCCGTATTAGATACTTGTCGTGAATTAGAGCGTCAAGGTTTTGAAGTAACGTATCTTGATCCTGAAGATAATGGCTTAATTGATTTAAATAAGCTTGAAGCCGCGATGCGTGAAGATACTATTTTAGTCAGTATTATGCATGTAAACAACGAAATCGGCGTGATTCAAGATATTAGCGAAATTGGCGAAATGTGCCGCGCTCGCAAGATTATTTTCCATGTTGATGCCGCGCAAAGTGCTGGAAAAATCAATATTGATATGCAGCACTTGAAAGTTGATTTGTTATCAATTTCAGCTCATAAAATGTATGGTCCTAAAGGTATTGGTGCATTATATGTACGTCGTAAACCACGTATTCGTCTTGAAGCTCAAATGCATGGTGGCGGTCATGAACGCGGTATGCGATCTGGCACCTTAGCAACTCACCAAATTGTTGGTATGGGTGAAGCTTGTCGTTTGGCGAAAGAAGAAATGGCACAAGATCTTGAGCATGTAACAGCTATGCGAAATCGTTTATGGTCTGGTTTAAATGCGATGGAACAGGTGTTTGTTAATGGTGATTTTGACAAGCGTTATGCAGGTAATTTGAATGTAAGCTTCAACTTTGTTGAAGGCGAATCATTAATTATGGCGCTAAAAGATTTAGCAGTATCGTCTGGCAGTGCTTGTACTTCAGCAAGCCTTGAACCTTCTTATGTTTTAAGAGCATTAGGCTTAAATGATGAAATGGCACATAGCTCTATACGCTTTAGTTTCGGTCGTTTTACCACGAGTGAAGAGATTGATTATGCTATTGACTTGATACAGAAATCTATTGGTCACTTACGTGATATGTCACCGCTTTGGGAAATGTTCAAAGACGGTATTGATTTAGACTCAATTGAATGGGCAGCTCACTAATTCTTTTCTTAGTTTAATAAGAAAAGAAACGGATAACTGCTAGGAGAAAATATTATGGCTTATAGTGAAAAAGTAATCGATCATTATGAAAACCCACGCAACGTTGGTTCTATGGATAAAAATGATCCATCTGTTGCTACTGGAATGGTTGGTGCGCCCGCGTGTGGCGATGTTATGAAGTTACAACTTAAAATTTCAGATGATGGCATTATTGAAGATGCTAAATTTAAAACTTATGGCTGTGGCTCTGCTATTGCTTCAAGCTCATTAGTAACAGAATGGGTGAAAGGTAAATCAATTGACGAAGCAGGCGAAATTAAAAATACTGCCATTGCTGAAGAGCTAGCTTTACCTCCAGTAAAAATTCATTGCTCAATTTTGGCAGAAGATGCTATTAAAGCAGCGATTGAAGATTACAAAAGCAAAAACGGTTAATAAGTTCACAACAAGACTCTAAACAGGAAAAGTAGTATGTCAGTTATCATGACGCCAGCGGCAACAGAGCGAGTTCAATCTTTTATGATAAACCGAGGTAAAGGCCTTGGTTTGCGTTTAGGTATTAAAACGACAGGCTGTTCAGGTTTGGCTTATGTTCTTGAGTTTGTTGATGATTTAAATGAAGATGATCATGTTTTTGATATTGAAAATGTCAAAATTATCATCGACACTAAAAGTTTGGTTTATCTTGACGGCATAGAGTTAGATTTTGTTAAAGAAGGCTTGAATGAAGGCTTTAAGTTTACCAATCCCAACGCCAAAGGTGAGTGCGGCTGTGGTGAGTCGTTCAACGTATAATTTTTCTATTTTATCTCTTTGTTATTTTGTCCTACTGCGGCATTGAAAGTACTCATTGACTATCGTCAACTCAGTGCTTTCGCCTTGCAGCAGAACAAGCTAGCTTTGAGCTAAACAGAAAATAGCTTAAGTTATTTTTAAATTTTAGAGCAAAAGTTCTTTAGGTAGAAAAAGTGAATTACTTCCAATTATTCGGCATTGAAGTTGTCTTCGATGTCGATTTAAATCAATTATCACAAAGTTATCAAACGCTGCAAAAAGCGGTTCATCCCGATAAGTTTGCCCATGCCTCAAGCCAAGAACAACTTCTTGCGGTTCAAAAATCGGCAGAAATTAATGATGCTTATCAAACGTTGAAGCAACCATTAAAGCGTGCAGAATATATATTGACGCTGCGTGGTGTTGATTTACCTAATGAACAGCATACTTTTGGTGATACCAGCTTTTTAATGAGGCAAATGGAGCTAAGAGAAATGTTGGGCGATGTGAAGCTTGCAGAGGATATTGATACCGCTTTAGAAGATGCTCAGCAAGAGCTTGCTCAAGAATATCAGCAACACTTTAGTTTGCTGCAAGCACAAATTTTTGAAAATAATGCAGCAGCCAACTCGCTTGCATGCGATAATTTACGCAAGTTAAAATTTTATCAAAAACTCAATATTGAAGTAGAACGTCTTGAAGACAGCTTGTTTGAAGACTAACAAACTGCGCGTTTACTTTTTTTTCAACTCAGACTACTGAATAAAACTGAACACAATTAAAACATGGCTTTATTACAAATAGCAGAACCCGGTCAAAGTACAGTACCTCACGAGCATAGATTAGCTGCAGGTATTGATTTAGGAACGACAAATTCACTTATTGCCAGTGTGCAAAGTGGTGAAGCGAGCACGTTAGCAGATGCTCAAGGTCGCGATATTTTACCTTCAATTGTTAGCTACCAAGAGCCTTCTCAAAGCTCTTTAGAAGGCTCTTTACAAAGTAATGGCATTCTAGTTGGTGAAGAAGCTAAAGCGCTAAGCGTTAGTGATGCACAGAATACCATCGTTTCGGCTAAGCGTTTAATTGGTCGATCATTCATCGATATTCAAAGTAAATATCCATCATTGCCGTACCAATTCTGTGGCGATGAAAATCATCCTGAAATCATTACTCGCCAAGGTAAAATCAACCCAGTGCAAGTGTCGGCTGAAATTTTAAAGAGTTTGAGTCAACGCGCTGAGCAAGCATTAGGCGGTGAACTTACAGGGGTGGTTGTCACTGTTCCTGCTCACTTTGATGATGCACAACGTCAAAGCACCAAAGATGCAGCAAAATTGGCTGGCGTAAATGTATTACGTCTTCTTAATGAGCCAACTGCTGCAGCTGTGGCCTATGGACTCGACTCAGATCAAAAAGGTGGGCAAGAGGGGGTTATTGCTATTTACGATTTAGGGGGCGGCACGTTTGATATTTCTATTTTACGCCTCAATAAAGGAGTTTTTGAAGTACTTTCCACAGGTGGCGATTCAGCTTTAGGTGGTGATGATTTTGATGTCGCTGTAGCTGATTACTTAGTTGAGCAAGCCGGTTTAACTCGTCCATTATCACCGTCACTTGAACGCCAATTAATGCAACAGGCCTGTCATGCAAAAGAGCAACTAACAACACAAGATAGTGTTGAAGTATTGTTAACTTTAGAAAGTGATAAAAAGTGGTCAACAAACTTAACTAGAGAAACGTTTGATAGTTTAATTTCATCACTAGTAAAAAACACCTTAAGAGCCTGTCGCCGAAGCTTAAAAGATGCTCAAATCAGTACAAACGAAGTACTTGAAGTAGTCATGGTTGGCGGCTCTACCCGTGTACCTTTAGTGCGAGCCGAAGTTGAAAAACACTTTAATAAAAAACCATTAACGTCTATCGACCCAGATAAAGTTGTTGCGATAGGTGCAGCTATTCAAGCGGATATTCTTGCCGGCAATAAACCTGATAGCGATATATTATTACTTGATGTTATTCCATTGTCTCTTGGCCTAGAAACGATGGGGGGATTGGTTGAGAAAGTTATTCCACGCAATACCACTATTCCTGTGGCAAAAGCACAAGAGTTTACCACTTTTAAAGATGGTCAAACGGCGATGGCGATACATGTACTACAAGGCGAGCGGGAGCTTGTTGATGATTGTCGCTCGCTAGCACGTTTTGAATTACGTGGTATTCCTGCAATGACTGCGGGAGCCGCGCACATTCGTGTGACTTTTAAGGTTGACGCCGACGGCTTGTTGTCCGTTAGTGCGATGGAAAAATCATCGGGTGTTGAATCGAGTATTGAAGTTAAACCATCATTCGGCTTAGACGACAGTAAAATAACACAAATGTTAAAAGACTCAATGAACAATGCAAAAGCTGATATTGATGCGCGTATGCTCAAAGAGCAGCAAGTTGAGGCCGCACGTGTTATTGAGTCTATTCAAGCTGCTATTACATTAGATAAGCACTTACTTAATGCAGATGAAGTTAGAGCCATTGAACAAGTAATTAAATCTTTGGCTGATATCAGCCAAGGTGAAGATGCTGACGCTATTGAATCAGCCATAGAAAAATTAGATCAAGCGACAGCTGATTTTGCCGAACGACGCATGGATAGCTCAATCAATAAAGCGCTAAGTGGTCAATCGGTTGAGAAACTATAAAGCTTAGAGTTGCTCGTATCAGTTGCGAATAGAAAGACAAAAGAGATAAATAACATGCCAAAAATTATATTTTTACCGAATGAAGAGTTATGTCCTGATGGCGCAGTAGTTGAAGCTGCAAAAGGTGAGAGCGTATTAAACGTAGCCCTAAAAAATGATATAGGCATCGAGCATGCCTGTGAGAAAGTTTGTGCTTGTACAACTTGCCATGTCATTATTCGAGAAGGTTTTGATTCAATTGAAGAAAGTGATGAATTAGAAGATGACATGCTTGATAAAGCATGGGGCTTAGAACCAGAATCTCGCCTTAGCTGTCAATCAATTGTTGGTGATGAAGACTTGGTTGTTGATATTCCTAAATATACGGTGAATATGGTATCAGAAAATCATTAATTGCGAGTTTAATATACTAAAATTATAGAAAAATTATCTTATATTTTTGTAAAACAAAAAAAGGTAGTGATAAAAATATACCACTACCTTTTCTGATCGGACATTATATCCAGTAAAATTTTATCATTTAGAGTTTGCAATATATCAGAAGATAATTTACCAAACATTCTTTGTGGTGTTGCGCCTAAGTGTAATTTAAAACGTGTAATCTAACATGCCATAAATGGCACGTCCTTCCATCGGTAAATCATCAGCAATACGACCATCCGTTCCTTCATAATAATTTTCATCAAATAGGTTTTTAGCCGACAACCTAACGTTCAAGTTATGATTTACATTATAAATTACTGTTAAGTTGACTAAGGTAAAATCATCCAGTTCATCACGAACATCACCTACATTACGCTTTCGATCCATAACATGATTTAATTGAGTAGTAATTTTAAGACTTTCAGAAAGTTTTATCCGCAAATCAGTATAAAATTGCTTGTTTGGTATATCGGCTATTTTCGCACCTGTACTAGGATCTTCAATGTCTTGATAAGAAAAACTGCTATCCCAAGAAATACCATTAGTTATCTGCCAGTTAAACTCTACCTCCACCCCTTTACCATTTTGATCACGGGCATTTTGATAAGTTTTAGTTGTTGCTGGCGCCTCGTCAGCAACAGTAACAATTAAATCTTTAGCTTCGTAATCAAACAAGTTAACCACTAATTTACTTTCGGTTGTAATACGGTAATCAATTACAAATTCATAGGTATCTATTTCTTCAGGCTTAAGATCGAGATTTCCGAGTGTGCTCGGGTTATTAATTGCTGATAGTTCAGCAAAACTAGGCGCTCTAAACGCTGAGCCATACATTAATTTAGTAGTGAGGTTATGACTCGCTTGCCAAACTAAAGCGACTCTAGGATTAATGGTGTCACCAAAATCTGAATAATAGTCATAACGTAACCCAGCAGTTAACGTTAAGTCGTTAGCAAGCTGCCAGTCATCTTGTAAAGACAAATACTTTACGGTTCGCCTTTGATCTGGAACATAGATATTATCAGTCCCTGTAACATCAGTTAATTCACCATTTACGGTACTAGAAAAGTTGCTACCATCAAGAACTCCTGGACCAAAGTTTTTAGTTTCTTTTGCCGATAATTCGCTTTCAATCCAACCTATAGCAAACCGAAATGTATGATCTTCAATTCCAGTATATGTGCTAATAAAGTTTGCTCGCGTTTCATCTAAAGAAGGAATGGGATTACCGATAGCACCCTCAGTAAAAGAAACTAAACCTCCACCTTCTACATCAGGTAAGTTAGGGGTAAATAAATTACCATCATCACCTATTGGTAATACTGATTCTGCAGGGAATAAAACTAAAAAGCTACTTGCTTCAATAGTGAAATAAGAAACATTAGCGGTGACGCTCCAGTTATGACCGTAGTCTTTATCATATGAGAGTTTTGTTAAATAACTATCGGCATTTTCTTCACCGATATGATCTAAGGTTTGAACAGCACCAACACTACTTCCACCATTGTCTAAACCCCAGTACCAACTGTCTAATGACCAATTTCCCATTGAAGCATCAAAATGAATATCAGTAATCTCAAGCTGGCTAGATAAGTAGTTTGGTGCAAGTGAAGCTGATGTGCCAAATAAACCATCAAAAGTTGTTTGTAAGTCAGAATTTACCACACGACTTTTATCACCGTCTGTTTTATATTTTGATAATGACAAACCCATTGTAAAGTTATCGTCTACCCAATGAATATTTGCCCATAACTCGGACGTTGAAAAACTTCCTAAGGTGATACCTGCATCGACTGAAGATTCATTACTTGGTTTTTTAGTAATAATATTAATTACACCACTATAAGCATCGGCGCCATAAACGGCAGAGCCAGGCCCACGGATAATTTCTATACGAGCAACATTATGTAATGAATACCTAAAGTTATAGGTTAGCCCTGCGCTAGTAGGGTGTTTAAATTCAGTGCCATTCATTAAAACTAAAAGTTGAGGATTAAAGCCAGTCTTTATTCCTCTAATAGAAAATATTGGCGTAGTGCGCCCCTGAGGAGACGGTATTACATGTAAGCCAGGTACTTTTTCAAGCACTTCACTTAAATATATTGCTCCCATATCATTAATATCTTTTTCTGTGATTACCGATGCTACAGCAGGCAATAAATGAAATTGCTTTTTCGTGCCTGTGGCAATTTCAATTATTTCTTCGCTACCATAAAAGTCATCAAAGTAATCATCGTCATCAATTTCGGACTGCTTATCCAAGTAAGTGATTTCTTTAGAAAAGATAGGGGCGGTAAACGCTAATAATGCTACAAGAAAAATTAGTTTAATTTTTATCATTCTTGTTATTCTATCCTCTAATTTGTATAGAATTTAAGTATAATTTATTTTACAGATGTATGTCTGGAAAATTAGTATCGTTTCATTAATTCATTAAAGTTTGGCATATTAATTCATAGATTTGGGTTATATCTTAGCTTTATCCTAAAGTGAATATACCATTAATATGGTTTTTGAGAATCACTAAGTTAGTGATTCTCAGTTATCAGTGAAAAAGTAATAGCAGTGGTGTTATTACACTTTTTTCGTTTTTGGATGGTAGTTGAAAATACCTCTTCTACTAATACTTTGGTTTGTGGTTAAAATTCAATAAAATCAAATGGATATTGGTTTAAACCTCTAACCCTAAAATACTTTAAAATATAAATAGTCTGGTCACGAACCACCCTTAAAGTTTCCATTGTCATGTTGGAAAGGGATGAAAGTAAACTTGATAACGTGATTATCTGCAATATTGCAGAAATTCAACTACAATTTCAAAAGATTGAATTGTTTAAAAGGATTCTTATGTATTCAGTTACCCAGCTACAGGTTCAGGCGTTCGTTGATGGTGTAGGTGCTTCCATTGCTATGTTGGAAAGGGATGAAAATAAACTTGATAACGTGATTGCCTGCAATAATTTTTTTAGTCAGATGTTTGGTGGAGTCTCTCGGTTAACAGAAACGACTCCATTCATGTTGAAAGATCTTATTCCTCGATACAATCGGATGGAATTTATGGATCAAGTTAACCAATGTTTCACCGAACAAATCCCCCTGGAATTTCAACAAGCTTTTGACTCTAAAAATGGCACTCGATGGTGGCGTATTTCACTGAAGCCTATCCTGGATGAGCAAGAAAAGAGCTATCGTCTATTGATAACTGGGCAAGATATCTCTTCCAAAATTGAACTTGAACATAAACTGAAAATCACCAGTTCACGTTTTGCTTCAGTAATTGAAGCAGCCTACGATTGTATTATCACCATTAATCAGCGAGAAAAAATTGTCTTGTTTAATAAGGCTGCACAGGAATTATTTGGTTATAATGAAGGTGAAATGTTGGGACAGTCCATTGAAGTCTTAATCCCCGAACAATATCGTGATGGCCATGCTGCATATGTCGATAAATTTGCCCATTCTCCTATTAAGTCGCGGCAAATGGAAGAACGTAATCGGGTTTTTGGCCAGCATAAAGACGGCTCTCAATTTCCGGTAGAAATAGCCATATCAAAAATCAATGTTGGTGGCATGGTTGAATTTACTGCAATAGTTAGGGATATTTCTGACAAGGTACGCTTAATGGATCACCTTGCCAAACAGGCCTCAACAGATCCTTTAACCGGCTTACTTAATCGCCGAGAATTTGAAGAGCAAGGTAAAATCATGTTCGCTTTGGCACGTAAAAATAAAGAACCTTTGTCTATCTTGATGCTGGATATTGATAAATTTAAGGATATAAACGATAACTATGGCCATGATGTGGGAGATGAAATATTGCAGCTACTCTCTCGTGTTGGCTCTATGACAGTAAGACATCTGGATGTATTTATTCGTTTAGGCGGAGAGGAGTTTGTTATCCTTATGCCCGACACCTATAAAGAGCAAGGCTTAGCTATGGCCGAGCGCGTACGAAAAATATTTGAGACCCAATCATTTGAACACAACTGGAATGGAGAACCAATTCCATTTACCGTTAGCATTGGTGTAGCTATTATGAGTGAAGATGATTCATCGGTAGATCAAATGCTAAAACGAGCGGATGAAGCGCTCTATGATGCCAAAGATGGTGGGCGTAATAGAGTAGCATTTGGTGAGGGATAAATGCCACTATGGCTCAAGCAGTTCAATTGAGTCATTAATTGCTACAGTTAATGACTTTTTTTATCAGATTATATTGCCGGGGATGGTATTTACTTCCAAACTATTTGAATCATGGGGTGAATTTAAGTCATCTGAAATTTTACTTAGAAATTTTCAGTCTCAGTTTAATGTTGAGGTTGAAATTATATGTAATAAGGTTGAGTTGGCCTTCGATAACTAATCAGAGTAAGTTAGCCAAAATAAATTAAATCAAAATGTCTTAATAGTGCTAAGCGGAATTGAGTAGCTTTCAAATTTAGACTTCTCTGCTAGGTAATCGCGGTCAGTATAGAGAGCTAACTTTTGCAACATTGACATCATTAGCAGACAGTTTTGAAGAGGTTTTTAGTTGTTTTGTAGTATAAAAAGGTTGTAATACGTACTTAAACTTAGGCCAATTAAGTGTTAGTAGAAAAGTAAAAATAAACCCCAAAATTTCTTTTAATCTTATGAACATAATAAAGCTTAAAAGAAATCTATATCTCCTGCTTGCACTTCATTAACTTTTGCTTGACCACTCGACAATAAATATTCAAAAAAGGTTAATTTGTTGCGTCCATTATTTTTACTAAAATATAAAGCTTGGTCTGCATAATCAATGGATGTGATATGAAAAACATCTTTTTTAAGCTCAACGGCACCAATACTGACAGTGACTTGACCTACGTTAGGAAATTTATATGATTCAACTCTTTCTCTGAATCTTTCAAGGCCTAGGTTGCAATCGTCTTGGGTTAGCCCTGACATGACAATAACAAACTCTTCTCCTCCAAAGCGGAACTTTAAGTCATCGATTCTAAAACTTGCTCGAATTATTTGTGCTAATAAAATTAGAATTTCATCTCCATATATATGTCCAAAAGTATCATTGATCTTTTTGAAGTGATCTATATCAATGATAGCTAACCAGTATTTTTGATTCTCAGGAGGCTGTTTTTTAATACTTACTCTTCTATCATCCTTTAGCGCTTTAGAGGTTGTAATCGTATCGGTAAAAATGTTAGAAATTGAAGAGTCGAATGTTTTTCTATTTGCAAGTCCGGTCAATTCGTCTGTTTGCGATTCAACCAGTAAAGAAGTGAAGTTACTAAATATACTTAAAATGCCTGACAATACATAAGATTGAACATTAGTGAGTTTTTCAGGTAACTCCAAAACTAAAAACTGCTCGCTCTTTCGGTCATGTTGTAATAAATGAATTGAAGCATATCCGGTAGTTCTTTTTAAAGAATATTCTTCTGTTGAAGATGAGTTCATATATTGAACTGACTCAAGAATATCAGCATCAACATTAATATGATTATCTTTAAATACACAAGAATCTCCTTTATAAATCATTTGTGAAAGAACATTCCATTTGTTATCGAAAGATATTATTGAAGACTTTGATGAAAACATCATGGTCTTTACACTTTTCAGTAAACTAAATGCTAATAAGTCAGTGTCTCGTTGAGAGGTAAATCTTGCTATATGGTCGATAACATTGTTAGGTTGGTTCATAGTATGAGCCTTTTCTTTTGAATGTTGCTGACTACGTTTTTCTTGAGGCTAAGAAAATATCTATCACAATTGGCATAAGATTAAATACTGCTAACTAATAAATGTGAGTAGTCAATTTACAAAAAAATACAGGTATTTAATCTTTCATATATTACCAACTGTAGTAGTACAATTTAACGAGGTCAATAATGGCCAAGGAAACTTTATCAATCGAATTTTAATGGGTATAGAACTAGGGAGCATCCATAGCTATAAATACAAGGATGAGGCTGCGAGGAATGTTGCTTTAGTCATAGACAAAGTAAAACCGAGTTAACTTTCGTCTTTATCAAACAAAGCGAGAAGCGATGATCGTATCTAAGTCTTTGATGTGCCGTTGTTTTTTTTGTTAGGTGCTTAAGTTAGTATCCTAACTAATGCAGAGATTTAAGCGACTCCCTTAGCTATTTTGTATAGGTAAATCGGTGATTTATAAAAATCATCTAGCTGCATCACTTTGTAAGCTTGCCATGATGGTAGAGCAAAATTATTACTTATTAGAAAGTTAATTTTAGGTTGTTCTAAAATCAATTTATTCTTGATTTTGCTCATCGCCTCTGGATATAAATAACAAACTAACACCGATGCTGCTGGCAGGTTTGCGTTATAAAAATTTTGTCGATGCAAGGTTAGATTTTTTAAACCCAAAACTTTTTTAAGTAATGTCGACGTAAGCCACGGCAGTAGGGACAATTCATAACCGATTATTTGCCTTTGTGGGTTTCTCTTTGCTATACGTATGACAAAGTTCCCCCAACCACTGCCTAAATCAATTATGGCTCCCGTACCTGTCTCATCGACTAACTTCATCATAGTGTTATAGGCTTTGCTTGAACTTGGCATGGGTGATATACCCAACTTTACGGTGCTGTATATGAGCGAGATGGTAATAAACACAGCAGCGATCAACAACAAAATATCAAATATTATCAAGGAATAACTCTCAAATGGATTGTGCTAGTTATTTTAATCAATACGTTAACCGTGATGTTTTCCTTATGCAATGCTTTTCGTTGTTCTGATTCGAGTAATAACTGATTATTTGGCAGTATTAAATGCCATTTTAAAAGTTCGCCAACAGTCGGATAAAATTAGGTATATTTACTCACTTTTATTCACTGTATATTGATGTTTTAAGGATGATGGTTAATACTGGTTTGCATCTATTGTAAAGTGAGGCCTTTTGGCATCGTCAGATAATACTATAAGAGCTAAATAACTTAATGAAACCATATTTAAATATTGCCGAATTAATTGAAACGTTAGAGTCGGAAATACAATCACTTACCACACAAATTACTACCTTGAAAAAAGAACCTCAGAGCTTCAATGAACAAGTTGTTCTTAAATATATCGATACAGGTAGTACGGGTAAAACGAAAGATTTTGTTAGATCATTAGGCGTGAAATCTGAGCGTGGTTCACTTTTCTCATCAGGTGATGTGAGCAAGTTAATAAAAGGTGGAGCCGATGATATTTCATCTGAGTTACTTGCTATCGCGCGAAAGGTGGCTAGTATGAAAAATAAAAATGGTAAACATCGTTAATCAGCAATATAATTAGCTACTTAAGGTCGCTCAACTAAATTCAAATTCTGTTTTTGTAATGGTGATAGCAATTCAGAATTATATTTTTCACCAAAGATAAAGATAAAGAGAACGTTATGAGTAAAGGTACAGTTAAGTGGTTCAATGCAGATAAAGGTTTCGGATTTATTACTCCAGAAGACGGAAGTAAAGATTTGTTTGTTCATCATTCAGAAATTCAATCAGGCGGAGATTACGCTACATTGGCTGATGGTCAAGCCGTTGAATTTGAAGTAGGCCAGGGACAAAAAGGTCCATGTGCAAATAAAGTTGTTGCTGTTTAAGCACTAACACATAACAAGTAGGTAAGCGGATGAGCTATCCGCACTCGCTTACCTATGCGTTATTGATAAAAAACTAAGCTAAATTTTGGTAATTCTACCCAAACAAGCGAAAACTTGAAACCATTTTAATACACGGTATATTTTATATACTTAGAAGTATTGCTCCTCTATATATTTTATAAAGTCGATTTCTGTAAGGGGTTTACTAAAGTAATAGCCCTGTATATGGTTAACGCCCATTTTTTGTAAAAATTCCACTTGTTCTTTTGTTTCTACTCCTTCGCAAATGACTTCAAGTTCCATGCTCTTTGCAATAGATAACACCGCACTAATGATGGCTTGATTAGTGACATCACTTTCTACATTAGTAATAAATGCGCGGTCTACTTTAATACTGTCAATAGGGTATTCTCTAATATAACTAAGAGAAGAATATCCTGTGCCAAAGTCGTCCAGAGAAAGCTTGAAGCCAATCTCTTTAATTTGTTCACAAATAAACTTAGTAAGCTCAGGATCTTCCATTATCACACTTTCAGTTATTTCAAATTCGATACTATTAGGCCTTACGTTATGTTTTTTGGTGATTTCTAACAGTTTCTGAGCCAAATCATGTTGTCTGAATTGTCGACCTGATAAATTAAATGATAATTGAACCGGTTTTTTAAACTCATTTTCCAGTTCTCGGATATATCTACAGCCTTGGTCAAAAATATGATAACTAATAGGTACTATAAGTCCAGATTCCTCGGCTATAGCAATAAATTGGTCTGGCATGACTAGTTGTTCATTACTTTTGCGCCATCGCAGTAAACCTTCTGCCTTTATTATTCTATTTGAATTTAAGCAATGTTTTGGTTGATAATGAAACTCAAATTCATTGTGCTGCATTGCGTATCGTAAACTTTCTTCATAATTAAGTTTTTCTGATATAGCTAGGTTCATTTCCGGCATGAAAAACTGGTAAGCGTTCTTGCCTGTGTTTTTTGCACTATACATAGCCATATCAGCGGATTTTAGAAGTTCGCTTGCTGTTTTTCCATCTTGTGGATAAAGTGCAATACCAATACTTGCTGAGGCATAAATTTCTTTGCTTTCTATGATGAAAATAGTGTTAATAACTTCTCTGACCTTGTCAGCCAGGTTTGAAATATAATCTTGATCTCTTAAATTTTTTAATATCAGAACAAATTCATCCCCGCCAAATCGGGCGACAATGTCTGAAGTTCGTATCACACTTTTTAGCCTATTTCCTACTTCTCTAAGAAATGCATCGCCAATTTCATGCCCCATGGTATCGTTTATATATTTAAAATTATCTAAATCAATAAAAAGCAAAGCAAAACTTTGATGGATTCCTTGGGTTTCTAAAATAGCTTTGTGCAGGGAAATATTAAATTGATAACGATTAAATAGACCTGTTAACTCGTCAAAATGAGCCAATTTTTCTAACTGTTTTTGGGTTTCTTTAAGTTGAGTAATGTCGCTAAATAACAATATATAATGAGTCGTCTTAAATTCATCATCAATCACTTTGTTAATAGAGCATAATTGTGGAAAGCCCTCTTGACTACTTGAATAGAGCAATACTTCTCCTTGCCAATGGCCTTTAGTGCTTACCTCTTTTTGTATTTCATCAACTATTTCCTGATGCTCTGCAATTAGGTTATAGGCAGGTGTATTTAAAAGTTGTGTTTTAACAAAACCAAAATTGTTAATTAGTGCTCTGTTAACATCCGTAATGTTCCAATCAATATCGGCGACCACAATGCTTTCTTTACCCGTTTCAAATATATTGTAGATAAGTTTTAGCTCTTGGTTAAGTGCGTGAAGTTTATGCTCTTTTTCTTTTATTTCGGTGACATCGGTAGAGATCCCACAGGATGCATAGGTGTTGTTTTGTTGATCTCTTAATGGAAATTTTACCGACATAAAATGTTTTATATTTCCCTCTTTGTCCATGACATCTTCTTCAACATGAAAGGCCTTATTATGTTTGAATACTTTGTCGTCATGTTGAATAAAAGCACGGGACAAGTCGTTATGGAAAAGATCGTAATCAGTTTTACCTATCACATCTTCTTTTTGTAAATTAAATAATGACAAATAGGCTTGGTTGACAAGAATATATGTGTGATCGTTCGCTTTTAAGTAAATAATATCCGGAGTGTTATCTATAATACTTTGTAATAGGTTTTGGCTTTTATGACTTTGCTGTTTTTCTTGATTTAACTTTGTTATTTGATCGGCTACTGTGCGCGTCATTTTATTAAATGTTTGGGTAAGTTTTCCTATTTCATCTGAATTGTTCACCTGTATTTCGTGGTTAAAATTTCCTTTGGTTATATGTTTTGCTGCTTTGAGTAATGCATTGATAGGCTTTATAACAAGTGAATTGGTAAAATATGAAAGAAATATAACTTCACCTAAGAAGACTAAAATCACAATGAAAGTAATTAAATACAGTAGGTCCACTACATCGGTGAACATTTCATCATGATAGGCAACAGCAAAAAGGTGCCAGTTAATTGGGTCTATCTTAAAAGGGTAAATGTAAGCTGCCTTGTCATCAATACGCATGGTTTGAGCAGTATCTTGTTTAGGATTGATTTGCTTAACTAGAGAACTAAAAGCCTGATTAGAAGCTTGTAACTCGGTCAATGGCAGCATATTTTGATCGAATAGAGCCCAGAAGCCACTGCTAAGAACGCGCTCACTGGATATATCTTTAAAGATTTCTTTTGTATCGAGTAATATATATGCAGCACCTAATTTATGATTATGTCTTTCTATGGGGTTTTGTGCCCAGATAAAATCAACGTTTTCTGGCTTGATTAATTGTGCTGGTAATGCAGGATCACAATCTAAAGCAATGCTAGGGGAAGTTGTTTTAGGGTAAACAAAAACGAGTTTGTTTTTATCACATATACCGAAATGAATGTAGTTCTTGTTACGTTCAATTTGATTATCAATAAACTTTTCAATTAGTGGAACTATACGCTCTGCTTCAGTTGTTAGTCCATATTGCTTGTTTAGAATTAACTCTTCAACTGAAGGCAATTCAGCGAGTATTTTGGCATCTATGGACAATTGTTGAATTAATCGCTCAATTGCTTCTGCTTTTTGTTTTACTTCACGTTGTAGTTGTTCATTAATTCGGTGTTGAATAATTTCACTGGTCTTTTGGTAGGTAATATATTCGATACAGATAATAGATATAAAAAGCATGATTATGCTTCTTAGAATGAACTTGATGAGTAGTTTACTTTTGAAAAAATTAATCATCTTTTATTTTTTTCGCATGGCTGATAAGTTCATAATCTAAGTGACCATTTAGGCCGTAAGTATCAATAGATGTTGTATTACTTACCACAACTGTCATTATGCGCTGAGTGGTGAATATCATTAAGGCATTATCATGAATATAGGCATCGAGTGCTTTAAGTTTAGTTTCTATTTGGTTTTCATCTACAGTGGTCATACTCTCATCAAAACGTTTATTAAATTCAGGATCATTGAGTTGAGACCAAGGACTGCGAGAATCCAGAAATAATCCTGCATGAAATCCTAAGTGATAAATAGGGTTGTCTACCAAATTTATCACTATGTCATAACCGGAACGTTTACCTGTGATGATTTTATGAGTAATAACTCTTTCGGCCCACTCACTGCGGGTAACAATGTCAAGTTCCACATCAAAACCAATATCTTGTAAGTTCGACTGGATAATTTTAGCTATGGGAGCTGTTATATCGGCAGCTAACATAGTTAACTTATATTGCTCAGGAACACTAGCTTCGCTTATTAACGCTTTCGCTTTTTTAGGATCGTAGGGATAAGGTTTAAGAGTTTCATTGGCTCCATACTCATGTTTTTTACCTAATGACGCAAGAGGGATCGAATTACCGAAATCGCCAAATCTAACTAGGTCACTTTTATTAATCGCATAATTAAGTGCTTTTCTCACCTTTATATTATTAAATATCCCATCATTATGGATCAATACCCAGTAACCCGCTAGCACCAAACGCTTTACCAAGCGAAATTCATTATTCGATTTTTGCATCAACTCGGTTGTTTTATTGCCAGGAAAGTTTGGAACTAGATCAACTTCTCCCGATAATATGGCAGGTAACCAATCTTTTTGTGGGATGATTTTGAACCTAACCTTGTCATAATGAGGGATGCCTTTTTGCCAATAATTTGGATTTTTAGCAAGTAAAATAGAATGATTTTTTTGCCATGTTTCGAATAGAAAAGGTCCTGTGCCTATGGGATGTTTTTGAAAATAATCAAAGCCCTTGGTTTTGATGTATTTAGGAGGACAAATTGCGCCAAACATATTCAAACGATTCAATAACATATTATCTGGTTGATGAGTTTCGATAATAACTTGATATGGATCTCTAGGTACTAGAGACACGTCCTTGATTGCGCCAAGTATCCAGCGGTTTCCCACTTTACTCGCTGGATTTAAAATAAAATCATAGGTAAATTTTACCGCTTGGGCATCAAAAGGTTCGCCATTATGAAAAAGAACGCCTTTGCGTAAGAAGAACCGCCACTTTGTACTTGATTCCTGCTGCCAATGTGTGGCTAATGCCGGTTGTATTTTTCCGTCTAAATCGAAGTAAATCAACGAATCGAATATTTGCGTAATAACGGCATAGGAGTCAGGATCAAAAGTTTGAGAAAGCGAAATTATGCTAGGAGGATCTTGGCTGAAATAGGCTATATTAAGCTCATCTTCGGCAATTAAATTTGCAGAAAAAAAGAAAATAGTAAGAAAGATAAAAATGCGATATTTCATAAGTGACACAAAAAATCTAGTTGTTTATTAAAGATATATCATCAAACTATATTACGCCATAAAATTAGCAGAGAAGTTCCATCTTTAGAGTATTCATGTCCATCATTTAATAAATAGGATTTATTAGCTAAAACGGCAGCTTATTTTAAATGCACTTTTGCTATATAAGGCTGCATAATTGTTCTATATTCACATCGTTCATCTCTCAATGATAAATTGAACGGATATATAGTTAATAAATGAGCTATTTTAATTGATGTCTGGCATATATTTCTTTAATTTTTCCGTTGCGTTTTAACTCTGTTATCACTTTATTAACAGAATCTTTTAACGTCGGATCTTTAAAGGCTATGTGGGTATAAACATCAGGCCATAAAGAGTGTATTTTAAATTGACTAACATCTGCTTTTGCATATTCTTTATAATGTTTATTATTTAAATCATGCCAGAATATATTGATGTCACCTACTCTTATATCTTTGCTATCAGATAACATTAAGTAAGTTGTATCCTTTGGATGAGGGTGTTCAGAATACTGGGGATTTTTAATAGCCATTTCTTTAAATTCACTACCTAATAGCTCTTTTGCTCCTTGATATGCAGCAATAGACTTTCCTTGCAAGTCTGATATTTTATTCACCACAAGTTGGGACGATTTTTTTGAAATGGCTACGTCGCTATAACGAAATATAGGTACCGACAAGTATGCATTTACCTTTGAGTCTTGAAATATATTACATGCAGCATCAATTCTTTTTCCTGAATTTATTTCATGCAACAACCTATTGTTGCTCATAAATATATATTGAACTGTATATTCAGGAAGTTGCTTGAATATTTCATTGGTGATTTCAATAAATATGCCTCTATTATCTTTTTCAATAAAAAAGGGAGGAAAGTTTCCAACACCTATCTTTAACACTTGTTTTGCCATGAGTGTTGAGGAGAAGATCAATAGAGATATTAAAAAAAAGTGAGCTAACATTTTAGGCATAACTAAACCTTTTTAATGAAGTGGCTAACTAATTTTAGTCACGGGTTTTAAGTTGATCTGGTGTTAATGGTGTTAATGGTGTTGCTTTATTTGTTACGGCAATAATTTTTTTGAAATGATAACTAAAAAGTTATTATACTTTTTATCTACCATCCACCACCTAAGGCTCGAAATAGGTTTACAAAAGCATGTAACCGCTCTTTTTTTGCTGAACTAAAAGATAACTGAGCATCAAATAATTTTCGTTGAGCATCCATAAAGTCTAATGCGCTTGCAACCCCATTTCGATATCGTATACGCGCTAACCTTTCATATTCATTGGAAGCAACAAGTAATTTTTTTTGTGCAAGATAGATGGTTTGGCTAGATTTAAATGCCATTAATTGATTGCTCACCTCAAGAAATGCATTCATTACTACTTTTTTATACTCCAAGGTTGCTTGATAAGCTCTTTCTTGTGCGGCTGTTAGGTCATTCTTCAACTTACCCGCATTAAAAAGAGGCTGCGTTATTCCTCCTACAAGCTCCCAGTAAGAGCCTTCTCCAGACAGTAGCCCAGATAATTGACCACTTTCAAAACCAAACTCACTGGTTAGCGTTATTTTCGGAAATAAATTGGCTTTTGCCATACCTATTTGAGCTGTCGCTGCGTGTAAATGAGCTTCAACTTGCAGTACATCAGGGCGACGCATTAATACTTGTGATGGAATACCTACGGGGATAGAAACAGGTAGCACCTGCTGTGTTAAATCAACACCACCTTCAATCTGTGTTTGCTCATCAGCTAATAGTAGTTTTAGTCTGTTCATTGTTTCTAATTGTTGCAGCTTAAGGCTAGGAATAGTGACTTTGGCCGACTCCAATTCAACTTCCGCCTGCCTAACGTCTAACCCTGACACCATACCATTTTCTTTTCTTAACTGGGCGATATAAAAAGCACGTTCTCGCAAGGTTATCGCGCTTTGACTTAATTGTATTTTTTCTTCTAAATCTTTTAAAGAAAAATAAGTGCTGGCGACATCGGCCACTAAGTTCATCTCAACTACATTTCTTGCTTGACCCATAACTTCTAATTCAGCCCAAGCAGCTTCACTAGCTCGGCGATTATAACCAAACAAATCAAGATCCCAAGCTAACTGGCCTTTCAATTGGTGAGTATCATCATAATCAGTGGCACTTCCCTCTGAAACACGTTCACTTTCGGCGAGCAAACCAAGACTTGGATAAAAAGCTGATTCAGCCATGTTGGCATTTGCTCTGGCTTCTTTGATACGTGAAATAGCAATGCCTAAATCATAATTTTGCGCTAATGCTTGTTCAATAAGTCGCTGTAATTCAGGGTCTTGGTAAGCTTGTTGCCAACTTATTAATGCTGCACTTTCTGTTACTTCATAACCTTCAGTTCCTTGAAAGTTATCCTGAACGGGTAGGTTTGGTTTTTCAAAATCAGGGCCTACTGTACAAGCTGTTAAGAAGACACTGAGCAATGAAATAGTTAATGCTTTATTCATTATTATCACCCTCAAGTTTTACTTTCATAAAGCGTGCGACAGTAATAAAAAAGAGCGGAACGAGGATGATGCCAATGGTACTCGCTAATATCATTCCACCTAAAATAGGGTATGAAATTGATTGTCTGCTAACTGAGCCGGGCCCTGCGGCTAAAATTAACGGTAAAACACCTAATATAAATGAGGCGGCTGTCATCATAATCGGCCTAAACCTAACACTCGCGGCTTTAAACGCCGCCTGTTGAGCTGATAAACCATTACGATAAAATTGATTGGCAACTTCAACAATCAAAATAGAGTTTTTGGCTGCTAAACCAATTAAGGCGATAAAGGCTACTTGGAAGAATAAATTATTTTCTATACTTACCAGCCAAACTGTTAAACTCGCACCTAACATGGCAATAGGTGAAATTAATAAAACTGCCAAAGGCAATGTCCAGCTCTCATATAATGCAGCTAGAAACAAGAAAACAAATATTACAGCCAGTAGTAATGCGGTATTCATTTGACCTGCTGATTTTATTTCTTGATAGGTTAAGCCTGTCCATTCATAGTTCATACCTTGGGGAAGTAGATCCTCTGTTATCCTTTCAATAGCAGCAATCGCATCGCCACTAGAATATCCCTCTGCAGGAGTAACATTAATGCTAGCACTAGAAAATAAGTTATAACGATTGATTGCAGAAGGCCCTGTGGTTAATGTGATTTTGGCTAATACATTCATCGGCACCATCGCGCCATTAGCACTTCTAACATAAAAATTATTCAAATCACTAGGCCTAGCTCTAAATTTCTCATCAGCCTGCATTTTAACTCTATATACCCGACCAAATAAATTAAAATCATTAATAACTGTTGAGCCTGTTAATACTTGCATTGTGCTATAAATATCAGCAATGGGCACTTCCAAGGCCATTGCTTTTTCTCTGTCAACTTCTAAGAAAAGTTGCGGTATTTGCGCTTGAACAGGGCTAGACGCTTTTGCTATTTCAGGCTGATTATTTAACTCATCTAGTACTAAGCTTAAGGTTTCCATTAAACCATCAAAATTTGCACCACTTCTATCTTGCAAAGCAAACTCAACGCCTGAACCACTACCTACGCCTGACACCGCTGATGGTTGATAAACATTAAACTGTGCTGTTGGAATACTTTCTAGAATATCCTTTAGTTCTTCTGATACTTTTTCTACGCTATAGTCTTTATCAACACGGTATGACCAAGGTTTTAAAATCACCTCAAGTTGCCCGTTTGCCTGGTTACTCCCAGCACGTCTATTTTCACCCGCTAAAGAAAAAGAAAAGGCCACCGCATCATGCGCCAGAATAAAACCTTCAGCCTCCTTAATAACTTTGTTGGTGCGAGTTACTGTGGCAGCATCAGGCAAACTTATATCAACAAAAAAACGGCCTTGATCCTCTTGTGGAATAAAACCAGTAGGTAAGCTAGTAAAAACAAACCAACAACCAATAAAAGCAACAGCACAAGCTAAGTAACTGCGTTTAGCGTGAAAACAGGTTAATTTAACTAGACCTGTGTATTTATTTGCCAGTTTATCTATCCACTGATTAAACCAAGTGAAAAATCGATTAGGTTTAGTTTGCTGATTTTCCTTTAAAAATAGTACACAAAGAGCAGGGCTTAAGGTGAGCGCAACTAGGGTGGAAATTAAAACAGCAACCGTTATGGCAATAGCAAACTCCCGATACATTATTCCGGTAATCCCTGCAAGAAAGGATACGGGAACAAATACTGCAGCTAGCACTAATGATGTTGCAATTAAAGCTCCAGAAAGTTCAGACATTGCTTGCTTAGTTGCCTGAAATACAGAAATTTTATCCTCTTGAATAATTCGCTCTACACTTTCAACCACCACAATGGCATCATCAACCACTATACCTATGGCGAGTACTAAGGCTAATAAGCTAATAGTATTAATGGTTAAACCAAACGCCGCTAAGGCAACAAAAGTACCTATAATAGAAACAGGAACAGCCAACGCTGGTATTAATGTAGTTCGCCAGTTTTGTAAAAAAAGATAAACTACTAAAATAACCAACAACAGAGCTTGAAATAAAGTGGTTTTCACTTCGTTAATTGACAACTCAATAAATTCAGACGCATCATAAAAACTGACCCAATCCATGCCTTTAGGAAAAGCTTTGGCTAGAGTTGCCATTTCTGTTTTTACCCGTTTAGTGACCTCAAGTGCGTTTGAACCAGGTAACATATAAACTTGCAGAATGGTGGCAGGTTGACCATTTAGGTTTGATTGTAAGGTGTACGCCGAAGATCCTAACTCGATATTTGCGATATCACGTAAGCGGATAATAGAGCCATCAGGGTCAACTTTAACCATTATATTTTTAAAGTCTTCAACTTTGTTAAAACGCCCTTGAGCGTTAATCGGAAAGTTAAGCTTTATTGATTCATTCATCGGTTGAGCACCAATAGTGCCAGCTGCCGCTTCTTTGTTTTGTTCCTTAATAGCGTTGCGCACATCAGTTACGGTTAGCCCATAACCCGCCATACGATCAGGTCTTACCCAAATACGCATAGAATAACTACGAGCTCCGGTATTTCTAACTTTACCTACACCGGAAATGCGCTTTAATGCTGCTTGAATATTAATTGATGCATAGTTACTTAAATAAATATCATTATATTTTTCATCACTAGAGGTTAAAGCGATTTTGAGAAGCTCTACAGAGCTTTCAGTTGAAACAGTTACCCCGTTTTGTTGAACATCAACCGGTAGATCTCCACCAGCCTGACTAGCCGTATTTTGAACATCAACAGAGGCGAGGTCAGCATCAGTTCCTACCTCAAAGGTCACAGTAATATTGGTACTGCCTGAGTTTGTTGACTTTGACTCCATATAAATCATTTTGGGTGTGCCGTTAAGCTCTTGCTCTAGCGGAACACCAACAGACTCAGAAGCGACACTTGCAGTAGCACCTGAAAAAGATGCTGATACTTTAACTTGTGGAGGTGCAATATTAGGATATTGATCTATTGGTAAGCCCAAAAGGGATACTATGCCTGTTAGTACGATGACAATAGAAATTACACTAGCAAAAATAGGTCTTTTGATAAAAAAGTGAGAAAACACTATAGATCACCTGCGACTTTTTTAGTACTTTGTTGCGCTTCTTTCTGTGCATCATATTCTGCTTGTGTTAAAGGCTCAACCAATTGCCCATGACGAGCCCTGTGTTGACCCTCAATGATAATACGTTCACCTTCTTTTAAGCCAGAATCAATAACTAAGCCTTGCTCGCCATAGTGTTTTACCATGACAAATCGGTGTTCAACGGTATTATCGGGCATCACCACCATTACATACAAGCCACCTTGCTCAACCCGTATGGCCTCTTCTTCGATAACAACTGAATTTGTATACTCACTTAAACGGATACGAGCGCTGGTATATTGTCCAGGTAATAACTCACTATCAGGGTTAGGCAGTACGGCTCTCACTTTAAAGGTACCCGTTTTAGGATTAACTTTAGGGTCGGTAAAGCTAACATCACCCCAATATCGATACTCGCTATCATCAGGAAGCGTAATTCGAACAAAGCCTTCTAATGCTTTACCTTGTTCTTCAGCTTCCTTTTTCTCTAATAAGGAATTCATTCTTCTACGAGCATTTAAGTAATCAAGAGATGACATATTAAAAGTAACGTAAATAGGATTAATTTGCTGAACAGTGGTTAACAAAGAAATACCACCTGAGCCAACTAAAGCGCCAATATCCGCTTGAGAGCCGCCTACCATACCGCTTATTGGTGCTTTTATTTGGGTATAGCTTAACTCTAAATCAACTTCATCTAAATTCGCTTGAGATGACATCACAGTGGCTTTTGCTTGTTCTTGAATCGACAACGCGGTGTCATAATCTAGCTGGCTAGCAGCATCTTGCTCATAAAGGGGTTTTAGGCGGGTAACATCTCGTTTTGCTTTCTCATACGCGGCTTTATCTTTTTCGAGCTGTGCTAATACTCGCTTTCTTTTAGCTATGTAAGGTTTGTCATCAATCAAATACAACAATTGACCAGCTTCAACCCAGCTGCCCTCAACAAACTCAACCTTCTCTACATATCCCGTTACTCTTGCTCTGACTTCAACATCTAAAGAGGCTCTTGTAACACCAATATAGCTACCATAAACAGGAACAGTTTCTTGCTTAACAGCCTTCACTATCACTTGTGGTGGTAGTGGTTTTATTTTTTCCTGTTTACAAGCTGATACCAATAAACATGATATTAATATCAATATATAACCCGTTCTTTTTGGCATTGAGTTTTTCCTTAAGCGCAACTGAATTCGTTTCAATAAAATTAACAGTATAATAACATAACATACCATTAATTTTATTTAACCTAGAGTAGAAATAATTGTGAATATTCAATAGGCTTCACCATTATTTGTGAAAAATCGTTACTTGTTTGCGCAACGGAGCCATTTAATGAAGAGTTGCTCAAACATTACAAGAGAGCCATAGAAGTATGTATTAAGCATCTTGTGAACACATCTTAAAATCAAATGAGCCGCTGTTATAGTAGATCAGGTGCGAGGCATCAATATTTTATCTGAAATTGTAAAAAAAGTTGTGTAACTGTCTATTTTGACTACTATTAAAAAGAGTTAAGGAATAGACAAACTGAAAATCGATTATAATAGCATTGCTATTTATGAATAAACCTATTAGTGGTTAGCCTTTTAACAAAGAACAACTCTACAGAGCTTTTAATCAGAAGCTGTACATACACTAGGACAAAATGGAAATAGCTGTGTTTTGTGAGGCATGCCACCTGAAGCGCACAAAAGAGGGAGTTTACTTAGACGTATCACTTCAACGAAAAAAATAAAATTGTTAATTTTTTCATTAAATTATACACATGAAATTCAAAGGAAGAAAAACTATGAAATACAAGTTATTCATTGCAGCGCTTTTTATTTTTACTGCTAACGTAAGTTATGCTTCGTCGGGTAAACATCATCACTTTCCTGGTATATTTTTAGGAGCAACATCATCAGATAGCGACACTAATTTTTCATATGGTGTGGAATATGAATATAAGTTTTCAAAACTTTGGGGAGCAGGCTTAGTTTATGAAAAAACAGCCGATGCTCATCATGGGGCCGGTGTTGATATTTCGCTTGCCGCTTTGTATTTACATCCTTGGAAGCAATTACGCATTGGAGCAGGTTATGGCAAGGAGAAAATAGGTAGCTATACTGATCATGATCATCATCACCATAGTAGTCAAAAAGAGAATATTGCTAGAGCTTCCTTTAGTTATGACTTTCATATTGGTGGTTTTGGGGTTGCTCCAACCATTGCTTTTGATTTTGTTGATGGGGAAACAGCAACAGTATTTGGTGTTGCTTTTATTAAAGCATTTTAACAATAAGCGTTGATTAATCCACTTGGTATGAGACCTGCTATGACCGTACATGAAATAAAACATCCTTTAGTACAACACAAACTTGGCTTAATGCGCACTAATGGTATTAGCACCAAAAATTTTCGAGAGTTGTGTGGTGAGGTTGGCGCATTACTTACTTATGAAGCTACCCGAAATTTAGCGACTGAAAAAGTTACCATTGAAGGTTGGGAGGGGAATGCTATTGAAGTTGAGCGTATCAAAGGTAAAAAAATTACCATTGTCCCCATTTTACGTGCTGGATTAGGGATGTTAGACGGTGTGATGCCTTTGATTCCAAATGCAAAAGTCAGTGTTGTGGGCTTGTATCGTGATGAGGAGACGCTGGAAGCTATTCCTTACTTTGATAAAGTTGTTAGTGATATTGAGCAACGAACAGCATTAATTGTTGACCCTATGCTCGCTACTGGGGGAACTTTAATTGCTACCGTTGATTTATTAAAATCAAAAGGCTGTAAGAATATTATGGGGTTATTTTTAGTTGCATCACCAGAGGGGATTGAAAAGTTACAAGAGGCTCATAAGGACATCGACATATATGTAGCATCAGTTGATGATCACCTTAATGATAGCGGATATATCATTCCTGGTTTAGGGGATGCTGGCGACAAAATATTTGGGACCAAATAAAATGCAGTAATCCAAACAAAGGTTATTAAAAAACTGCTAATAGCCTTTGTTTTATACTGACTTAAAGCCCTGTATGATATTGACTAGCGGTTGATTCAGAAACTAAATTATTAATTGCCTCTATTGCCTCTATTGCCTCTATTGCCTCTATTGCCTCATCTCGACCTACTAACACTTTTTCAAAGTGCCTAATCAATTCAGCCTTATCTGGTGAAGGTTTATCGCCTGCACCTATATTGGTTAAATCAATCATAAAGCCATCAAATAAATCGCTAAGATCGTTAATGATCTCCATATTCAAGAATTGATTTTGATTATAAATATTAGGATAACCTGCTCTTTGTTTATCAATAGCAAAGTTCTCGCCTTTGAGATTGGTTATGCTAGTCGATTTATCGCATGACAACATACAACCATTATCAATTCTGGGTTTATCACAGCCGACACTTTGTTGAAAGAAACACTGTCTGCTAGTCATCAATAAAATCGGGTGGTAGATACTATAGAACAATTTAAAGTTATCAGGACGCGCAATGGTTCTCATTTGTTGACGGTTTATTTCGTTTGAAATAAAGGCACCGCTACAATCAAACTCTTCTTTCATCGCCATTAAGGCATAGGAATTGGTAGTATTTAAGAATGGTCCTGCTATCCATTTAATGCCAAGTTGATTTGCTTCATAAGCGATACCGGTATTATTGGTAACAATTAATTTGGGCTTAACCTGCTGTAAAACATTTAAGGCAGCATCATAATCTTTACCAATTAATACTGAGGGAAACCATGGGATTAAACTCGGGTTTTCTTTGAAAAAACCAACATATTTAGTACAACCACGCTTATAGGCATCAGGTAACTTAAAGTAAACATCAGCATTCGTTATATTAGTTAAGTTAATATCTGCTTCATCGCAAATTAATAGTGATAATTTTGGACGATTAACCGAGCCATCTTCGTTAATTTGCTTAGGGTGATTTTTAAGCCGTGGTAGCGTTACTTCTGGCAGAATGGCTTTATTATCATTTAATAATAAGGCCAGCTGTTTTTTCAGCGTAGTTAGCTCTTTAAAAGGAATTGTTAATCCGCCAACTAACATATCAGTGTTCATTTGAGTTAAATCAAAACTACTGTTGTTAAAGCTTTTGAAACGTTTTTCGACGACATCACTATCGATACTTAATTTATTACTTTTAACTAATAAGCTTTTTGAACTCACAGTAAATTCTTGGTTGTTATTGCTGTGAGTAATAGTGGCAACAATGGTCAACGGTTGATTCAGCTTACCTGAACAGTTTAACGTTAGTGGCAATTTCCCAATGTTTAAATATTTTATTTTGTCAAAAACAGTCGCATTAATTTGTTTGTTTTGTTGATGAAGTTCTTGTTTTGCATCGTGTATTTGTACTACTGAGATAGCATTGTTTTTAGCAACAGCATGCTTAGTCGAATTATCCCGAGGATTATCAATAAACATCGATTGATTTAAATCACCGCGCAAAAAGGCATTAGAAAAATCGCGATTAAATACTTGATAAAGTCGCTCGCCATCTTGAGTTAACTCCCCAGTTTTAACGAAACCATCAATTTGCTTGCGAAAGCTATCTACTACGGTGTGTACATAGTTAGCACCTTTAATTCGACCTTCAATTTTAAACGAATGTACGCCTGCCTCAATCAAAGCGTGCAAGTCGAAAAAGGCAGAGTTATCTTTAATGTTTAACGGGAAATTATTCCCTGATGGCGTGGTTTCATATTCTTCACGACATGCTTGACTACAGCGACCTCTATTACCTGAATTACCAACACTAGCAGAGGTTGAGTAACATAAACCAGAAAAAGCAACACACAAAGAGCCATGTACAAAAACCTCTACTAGTGTCTCGTTTTCTTGAGCCACTTTCGTTATTTCAGTGATTTCTCTTAAGTTTAACTCTCTTGATAAATTAACCCGTGAAGCACCTAATTTTTTCAAAAAAGGAATTTGGCCGACATTATGAGTAGTGAGCTGTGTTGAAGCGTGTATATCTAACGTTGGAAAATATTTTTTTATTAAGTTGAACATGCCAATATCTTGCACGATCACACCATCTAAAGTGGTATTAACTAATTTACTTAGTAGTTTTGCTAACGTTTTAAACTCTCGCTCTAAAATAACAATATTTAAAGTCAGAAAAATTTTACATTGATATTGATGCGCTAATCGAATGATGCCAACCAACTCGTCAAAATAAATATTAGACGCTCTGTTTCGGGCGTTAAACGTATCGAGGCCACAGTAAACCGCATCGGCACCGGCAATAATCGCTGCTTTTATCGCATCAACATCACCACCAGGGGCTAATAATTCAATTTCAGAACGCATTTTTATAACCTATTTTACAAAATTAATAGAGGAAATTTAAAAAGGGGAGGGATTTTACCCGTATAGTAATATCAAGTCTATTAAGTTATTTCCCGTTCAGCGAGTATGAATGAGTTAAAAGTATTCAGCCTTTTGTAGGTAGGCATTTTTTATATGTTCAATAAGTAAACGTACTTTTTGAGGTTGATGTCGTGTGTAAGGGTAAACAGCATAAATGCCGAGTGAGCGAGCTTTATATTGGGTGAGAAGGGGAACCAATAAACCTTTTTGAATATCCTCATAAACACTACACCGAGGTACATAAACAATACCATAACCTGCTAGGGCCGCTTTGCGTAATGCTTGTGAATTATTAGTGGCAAAATTTCCTGATATTTTTATACAAAACTCTTGTTTATTTTGTGTGAAACGCCAATCGTATGCACCTTTAGTTTGATATGTATAGGCTAAACAATTGTGCATACTAAGCGCTTCAGGTGTTTCTGGCTCAATAGTCTTTTCAAGATATTTTGGCGCACAGCAAACAATCCAGTTTGATTGAATTAAAGGTTTAGCAATAAGGCTTGAATCATTTAATACACCGGTTCTAATCGCTAAGTCTTGGCCTTCTTTTACCAAATCTACAAATTCATTTTCTAGGCGCATATCTATGGTTAAGTTTGGATGGTGTTGACAAAATTCGGCAACCGCTTCAGCAAGTAATAATTCACCAGAAATTGTCGGTACTGTCATTTTGATGGTACCGGTTAATCCGTCACTAAAATTACTAACAGCGCTAATTGCATCAGTAACTTGGTTATTGATGCTTTTGGCGTGTTGGTAAAGAATTTCACCCGCTTCAGTTAAACTCAATCGACGTGTGGTTCGATATAATAATTGTGTTTCTAAACTTTGTTCAAGTTTTGAGATTTTCTTGCTCAATGCCGCAGGAGAAATGCCAGCAAGCTGTGCCGCTTTATTGAATGATTGTGCTTCAACTATTAAAGCAAATAATGCAAGTTCATTCGCGTTTGCCATTTATTATGTTCTTTTTGGAAATAATAAATTTATTATAACGCTATTCATTAATAATGTCTTTGGGTATAAATTAAACATTATTACAAAATGACTTCCCTAAAAACCTTTAGGGTTATTCTTTAATAACCAAGTGTTTTAATAATCAAATTTTTTAAGTGATATAGGCGCATAATTATGACACAACTGAACAGCCAACATCTTCGATCTTATCCAAAAAATCCAAAGCAGGTGTACTTGTTTGGCACTTGTTTAGTTGATAGCTTTTTCCCTGACTCAGGCATGGATGCCATAACGTTACTTGAACAGCAAGGCATTGAAGTTTTATACCCACAAGGGCAAAGCTGCTGTGGTCAACCTGCTTATAATTCAGGATATCAAGATGAAGCCAAAGCTGTTGCTCTTGCACAAGTGAAACAGTTTCCGCTTGATATTCCTATTGTTGTAATTTCAGGCTCTTGTGGTGGCATGATGCGCCATCACTACCTTGATCTTCTTGATGATATGCCAGAAATTGGCACTTTTTGTGACCGTATTTTTGAATTTACCGAATTTCTTATTCATGCTCTGCGTTTAAAACTGAGCGACAAAGGGAAACCAGAACGTGTTGCTTTGCATACGTCCTGTGCTGCTAGGCGAGAAATGGGTGTACATATCACGGGTGATCAATTGCTGTCGCAACTAGATAATGTTGAATTAATCACGCATGACTATGAAAGTGAATGTTGTGGTTTTGGTGGTACTTTCTCTGTGAAGCATGGTGACATTTCAGCCGAAATGGTTGCAGATAAGACCAAACATTTACTTAATGCCGATGTGGTTCAATATGTTAGTGCAGATCACGGCTGCATGATGAATATAGATGGCGCCTTAGATTATCAAAAGCAACCTTTACGGGGTGAGCATATTGCGAGTTATTTATTGCGTAGAACTCAAGCTAACAAGGCAAATAAATAATGGCTGATACGACTATTCATATTAAAGAGCAAGAAAGTAAATACGCAAAATCCGCACGAGCATTTCGAGACAATGTTACCCGAGATCTTGCCAATGAAGAATTGCGTTCCAATTTTCGTGGTGCAATGGATTATTTGATGGATAAACGCAAAGCTGCGTTTTGTGAGCAAGATGAATTAGAGACACTACGCACTCAATGTAAACTCATCAAACAACGTTGTTTGGCAAAGTTACCTTATTTGCTTGAACAACTAGAAGAAAACTTAATTCAAAATGGCATAAAGGTTCATTGGGCGGAAACAACAACGCAGGCCAATGAAATTATTGCGCAGTTGATTGCCACCAAAAATGGAAAAACTGTCGTTAAAGGTAAGTCAATGGTGTCGGAAGAAACGGCCTTAAATGACTACCTTGAAGAAAGAGATATAGAATGTTTAGAATCAGATATGGGCGAATATATCGTTCAACTTGCCAAAGAACATCCTTCACATATTATCATGCCAGCCATTCATCAAAACAAACAACAAGTGGCGAAACTCTTTGCTGACAATATCGAGGGTTTTAGTTATAGCACCGATGTTGATACGTTGATTGGGCAAGGAAGAGCAATACTCAGAGATAAGTTTTGTCATGCCGATGTTGGTCTTTCGGGCGTTAACTTTGCTGTCGCTGAAACGGGAACACTTTGTTTAGTTGAAAATGAAGGCAATGGCCGTATGTGCACAACGGTGCCTGATTTACATATTGCCATTACGGGCATTGAAAAAGTTGTTGAATTCTTAGCTGATGTACCACCTTTATTAAGCTTATTAACACGCAGTGCTACAGGACAAGCAATTTCAACTTACTTCAATATGATCACATCTCCTCGTAAAAAAGGAGAAAAGGATGGTCCCAAGGAAGTACACTTGGTGTTACTTGATAATGGTCGCAGTCAAGCCTTTGCTGATGAAGAACTTAGACAAACCTTGCAATGCATTCGTTGTGGCGCCTGTATGAATCATTGTCCTGTTTATACTCGTATTGGAGGACATGCTTATGGCACCGTTTACCCTGGGCCAATTGGCAAAATAATTTCTCCACATATGTTAGGTCTTGAAGCGACCAGTAATTTACCTACAGCCTCAAGTTTATGTGGTGCTTGTGGTGAAGTTTGCCCTGTAAAAATACCTATTCCCAAGATTTTATTAAGGCTTCGAAAAGAAAGTGTTAAGCCTAAAAGTGAGCACCCACTAGTTATGAAAGGCCAAGGTGCTGGCAGAAATAATGTTGAAGCTTTAGTTTGGAAAGTGTGGGCATTAGTACATAAATCACCATTTATTTATAACTTATCAATGTGGTCACTGACGCGTTTTCGATTTTTAATGCCAAAGAAACTAGGTCCTTGGACTAGTGTTCGTATCGCTCCTACACCAGCAGCAAAGACATTGCATGAAAAGCTAAAGACCCGTAAAAGTCAACATAAGCTAAAGCGAGGATAAGAGCATGACTTCAGAAAACATAGGTTTAGAAAGCACGGCTTTAGAAAATATAAAACAAGCGAATGTTATGAGTAAATCAGCTCGTAGCAATATTTTAGCTAAACTTAAATCAGAAGTAGCAGGAGCCGATTATGACAAGTTGCCAGAAGAAATCGCGTTTTCTTATCCTGAATTAACACGGGATGAGCAAGTAGAACAGTTCTGCCAACAACTTGAAGCAAATCATGCTCTAATAATCAAAGTATCTGAAATTGATATTGCTTCAGTACTTGTTGAGCAGCTTAAACAGAGAAATATTGATTCACTGCTTTATGGTGAAAATTGTCCTTTCAGTTTAAATATAAAATCGATAGAAGACTCGGTTGACTTAACAGCTTATAACTTTTCAATTGATGCTAATAAAGAAGCGCTGTTTAATGATTACCCTGCGGCTATTTCAAGTTCTCGTTGTGCAATTTCAGCAACGGGAAGCATTGTTCTATGGCCCGATGAAAATGAACCGCGTACACTATCTTTAGTTCCGCCTGTTCATTTTGTTATAGTTGATGCCAATAACCTTTATCCAGATTTTAGCACCCTCATTAAGGCTCAACAGTGGCAGAATGAATTGCCAACTAATGTTGTGTTTATCTCGGGTCCTTCCAAAACGGCTGATATCCAGCAAACCTTAGCTTATGGTGCTCATGGCCCAAAAGAGCTTATTGTTTTGCTATTAAATAGTTAAGAAGAGAGTTTTTATGTTACTTCCTCAGTATCAAAGTTTTGCTAATAAGTTAGCTTCCTTTCTGCCGGAAAAACGAATTATTACTAGCTATGCCAAACGACTTGCCTATGGCGTTGATGCGAGCTTTTATCGATTAATACCTAAATTAGTGTTAATGCTTGATACAGAAGAAGAGGTGGTAAAGGTATTAGAACAGGCGGCTATAACTAAGCTGGCGGTAACCTTTAGAGCAGCAGGCACTAGTCTATCAGGGCAGGCACAATCTGACTCGATATTGATTTTATTAACAACAAATTGGCGTGACCATCAAATATTAGCGCTTGGACTAAAAATAAAGCTGGGTCCAGGTGTTATTGGCGCTGATGCCAATAAATACTTATTACCCTATGGACGAAAAATAGGACCTGACCCTGCCTCAATAAACACCTGTAAAGTCGCAGGTATTGCCGCAAACAATGCGAGTGGCATGTGCTGTGGTGTTGCTCAAAATAGTTACCATACATTAGATAGCATACGGGTGGTTTTGCATGATGGTGCGGTTTTAGATACGGGTGATGATAAAAGTATTGCCGCATTTAAAGAAACGCACCTGAGTTTACTGGAAAACTTAAAAACTCTGGCCCTAAAAACTTCTTTTGATATAGAACTTAGTCAATTAATTAACCATAAATATCGACTAAAAAACACCACTGGTTATGCGATAAATTCGTTAATTGATTTTGATGATCCTATCGATATTCTTGCCCACTTAATGATTGGGTCTGAAGGTACATTAGGCTTTATTTCATCCATTACTTATAACACCGTGATTGAACATAAATATCGAGCGTCTTCTATGGTGTTCTTTCCTGATATGTCCGCTACTTGTCGCGCAGTCACTGCGTTAGCTAATGCGAATGTTTCAGCAGTTGAACTAATGGACGCGCGAGCTTTAGCCTCGGTTAGCGATATGGAAGGCTTACCTGGTTTTATTAAAACACTTGATAAAAATGTTGGCGCATTGTTGATTGAAACTCGCGCGTCTAATGCTGAATTGTTGGGTCAACAGATCATTGAACTTGAGTCATTATTAGCGGCTTTTGAGCAAACCAATGTAATAACATTTACTGATATAGCCAGCGAATACTCTCAACTTTGGGCGATAAGAAAAGGTACTTTTCCTGCTGTTGGCGCAGTGCGTGAAAACGGCACAACCGTTATCATAGAAGACGTCGCTTTTCCGGTTGAAAAACTAGCCAATGGTGTATCTGACCTTCAAACTTTATTTGATAAATATCGCTACGATGAAGCGATTATTTTTGGTCATGCACTTGAAGGTAATTTGCATTTTGTTTTTACTCAAGACTTCTCAACTCAAACAGAAATTGATCGTTATCAGGCGTTTATGGATGATGTTTGTCAATTAGTTGCGGTTGACTACCAAGGTTCATTAAAGGCTGAACATGGTACTGGACGTAATATGGCACCCTTTGTCGAGTTAGAGTGGGGCAAACAAGGACTTGCGTTAATGCAGCAAATAAAACAATTATTTGATCCAAAAAAACTGCTTAATCCAGGCGTTATCATTAATGATGATGCTCATGCACATATTAAGAATTTAAAAGCACTGCCAGCCGCTGACCCAATTATTGATAAATGTATAGAATGTGGTTTTTGTGAACCTGTATGTCCTTCTAATGGCCTAAGTTTTACCCCTCGTGGGCGTATCACTAGTTATCGAGAAATTAGTCGTCTTACTGACACAAATGAAAATCCTAAATTATTGGCGGAGCTTAAAAAAGAGTTTAGTTATTTAGGTATAGACACTTGTGCGGCAACAGGTTTATGTGCAGAGCGCTGCCCTGTCGGCATTAATACTGGTGATCTAATTCGAGAACTACGCCACCGCAACAATGAAAGCTATCAAGGTGTCGCCAAGGTTTTAGCAAATAATTTTGCTCCCGTAGAGAAAATGACACGAATCTCTCTGGCTATTGCAGGTTTTAGCCATCGACTTATTGGTAGTAAAGCGATGGCAGGGATAACGGGAACCATAAGAAAACTCTCTGCTAATAAAATACCATTATGGAGTCAATATTTACCGCAAAAAGCAACTTATCACCCAAAAAACTCTGACAGTAATTCATTAACTTTACGCCCAAAAGTGGTTTACATTCCAAGCTGCGCAAGCCGCAGTATGGGACAATCGATAGCGGCGACAGACCAACGATCGTTAACAGAAGTCACTTATTCATTACTAGAAAAAGCAGGGTTTGATGTAATAAGTCCTGATCTTACTGGCGAATGTTGTGGTATGCCATTTAATAGTAAAGGTATGTTTTCACAAGCGAATCAAAAAAGTAACTCCTTGTTAAATAAATTAAGCGAATTAAGTGAACAAGGTAAATATCCAATTTTAATTGATACCAGTCCTTGCAAATCAATGCTATTAGAAAATAAGGAAAAAGTACGTGGTTTATCACTATTTGAACCATTTGGCTTTATTGAAGACATACTGGTGAGCCATTTGAACTTCACCCCGATAGATGAACCCGTAATGTTGCATGTTACTTGTACTAGCCAAAGAATGGGCTTAGCGATGAAAATGCAACAACTAGCAGAGCGCTGTAGTACAAAAGTTATTATACCTGAACATATTCAATGTTGCGGCTTTGCGGGTGACAAGGGCTTTACCACGCCAGAGTTGAATGAAAATGCGCTTGCCCCATTAAAAGCGCAGGTGCCCGAAAATTGTAATACTGGCTATAGTAATAGTAGAACCTGTGAAATAGGTTTATCTCATCACGCAGGTATTGATTACCAGTCAATTATTTATTTAGTAGATAAAGCAACAACAGCGAAAGTTACGGGGCATAAGTGAATATAAATTTAAAACTTCAATTGGTTACCGTAGTTCCATTGGTGCTGGCACTCTCTGCGGTGTTATTTGTCACGCAGGTGCAATATCAATCGCTCTCTAAGCAAACTGTTGATGAGTATCGACAAAGCGTGCTTAGTCATCGTAAAGAAGAATTACGCAACTATGTCGCAATTGCTGAAGGTGCCACAGAACATATTTATCAAAATAAAAACTTAAATGAACAACAAGCACAAACATTAGTTAAGCAAACATTATCGACTATGCGTTTCGGTAAAGACGGCTATTTTTTCGCTTATGATTTCGATGGAACGGCGTTGGTTGTACCTGGGCAAGAATGGCGTATTGGTAAAAATTGGCTCGACCTAGAAGATAGAAACGGCACAAAACTTATTCAAGGACTGATTAAAAAAGCACAAGAGGGAGGCGGTTACCTCAACTATGTGTTTAATCAACCCTCTAAAGATGGTGATGTTGCTAAAAAGATTAGCTATTCACGCGCTTTGGATGACTGGCAGTGGATGATTGGCACAGGCGTTTATATTGATGATATTGATCAAGAAACGGCACTGTTAAATGCCTCTATTGGTCAACATATTCGTAATACCTCGATAATGACACTTATCATTGGTCTGATTGCCATTATTGCCATCTTTTTTTCTGGGCAGTTTATTCGTTTTAGTGAAAAAAAATTGGCAAACCGTAAATTACGCGAATTAAATGAGCGTATTTTTCAGACCCAAGAAGAAGAGTGCAAACGGGTATCGAGAGAATTACATGATGGCATAAGCCAAACCATTGCCGCAGCGCGGTTCTCTTTAGAAACAGCGCAATTGAAGCAACAAAACAATGATGATGCCAGTATTGAAATGGATCGCTCCATGGAACTTATTTGTAAAATAATGGGCGATATTCGCGCCATTTCTCATCAGCTTCATCCAGGATTACTCGAAGATTATGGCTTGGGCGCAGCCTTAGAAGAACTAGGTAGAGACTTTTCTCAGCGCACGGGTATTGACGTTAAAGTAGAGCGTTTATCTATTCGCAACATATTATCAACTGAAGTTAAAACAGCATTATATAGAATTGCCCAAGAGTCGTTAACCAATATTGAACGCCATGCCAATGCATCAAAAGTTACTATTACCTTAAAGTTAATGCCTGGCTGGTTAGTACTAGAAATTATTGATAATGGCCAAGGTTTTGATTATCAAAGTTATGATAAGAGCCGTGACAAAAAAACTAAAGCTCATCAAGGTATTGGTCTGCGTAACATGAAAGAAAGGTTAAGTTTTTACCAAGGAGATTTAACCGTTAATTCAGAGCATATTGGAACCACCGTCCTAGCTCGCATACCGCAATCGCAATTACGTTACAATGCAAGTAATGCCAGTGAAAACTCAATTGAAGGGGAAGAACATGATTAAAGTATTACTCGTTGATGACCATCCCCTCTTTCGAGAAGGGTTAAAATATAGATTAAGTCTTGATGAGGAGATTGAGGTTGTTGGGGAAGCTGAAAATGGTAAACAAGCACTAGAACTTATTAAAAACAATGAGTTTGATATTATCTTAATGGATATCAATATGCCTGAGATGGACGGCATGTATGTACTTGAATTGATTAAAGAGCAGGGTATTAACTGCAAAGTACTTATGCTGAGTATGCATGACAATAAAGAATATATTTTAGGTGCTATGCGCCATGGGGCAGATGGTTACGTTTTAAAAGATGTACCCGGCAACGAATTAATTGAGGCCATTAAAAAAGTTATTTCAGGTAAACATTATTTTAGTTCAGAGGTTACTGAAATTCTGTCAAAAGAACTCGCTGGCGAACAACGAGGTATTGTTACCAGACGAGAGCAACTGGTATTAAGACTAATTTCTCAAGGCCTTAACAACAAACGTATTGCTCAAGAATTAAATGTCAGTGTTCGCACCGTTGAAACCCATAAACGAAATATTAAACAAAAATTGGGTATTGAATCAACTGTTGCTCTTATGCGTTATGCAATAGATTACGGCTTGGATCGTTAGTGTTACAGTTTACCGTTTTCTTAGAGTTTCAAAAGTGTCATTAATTAGCCTAATCACTCTACCCCGAGCGGTAAAATTTTTAGTACATATATATGCTAGTGCTAATATTCCCTTGGTGCGCATTCCTGACATTAGCCTAAAACTTTTAGCCATATATTTTCTAATGCATTATTTCTGTCATGTTACTGATACTTCTCAGTAACACACCTCAACTAGTTAATTAAGTAGGTTAAACCCATGAAAATATAATAATTAACAATTATCAAATAAAAAGAAGCTACAAAGGCACTTAAATTTAAGTGATTAATTTAATGAAAGATAAATGTATCATTGTGGGTCTAATTAAATTCGCATGTTTGTTAGTCATTTAGAAGGGGTATTAGTGAATACATTGAAGTTTTTTTGTTTTTTGATCTTAATATTTATTGGTGGTTGTGGCAGCAACGGTACAAATGATGATAGTTCTGTCCCTGAAATTAAATCAACACTTACCGAGACATTAGATAACTATCTTGATACAACAATCCCAAGTTCAGGCGCAGGTATAGCAATTTTTGTTAATAAAAATGATACGGTTAAATATACAGGTATTAAAGGGTTAGCAAATAAACATGAAAACATTTTAATAGATGCTGATACTGGGTTTCGTATAGCGTCTATAAGTAAAGTTTTTACTGCTTTGGCTATAATGAAACTTTACGAGCAAGAATTGATTCAGCTAAACGACTCTATTTTGATGTATCTCCCTGAGCTGCCTTCCTCATGGCAACATATTACTATTCATCATTTATTATCACATCAATCGGGCATCGCCCAATATGAGAATCATCCTGATGCGACAATATGGGCTGATGGTCAAACAAATGATGATGTGTTGAATTTTTACATTTCTCACCCAGAGCTGACATTTGAAGCAGGCTCGAAAGGCGAGTACAGTAATGCGGGATATCATTTACTTGCGGAAATTATTTTTAAGGCGGTTGGTATCCGTTATGAGGATTATATGGATGAGTATTTTTTTGAACCGCTAAGTATGAATAATAGCTATGTAACTGATGAAACAACGTCACCTAGAGTCAATGATGCGCTAAATTTCGCGCAATATACTACGTTTAAGGGTAAGAATAACTTTACCAATGGTGCCAACGGTATTGTTAGTTCAATTAATGATTTAAATATTTTTATCTCGGCTTTACTTGATGGTCAAATAGTTCAGCTTGAAACGCTCGAATTAATGTTAGAACACCATACACCTGCTTTATTAGGTGGAGCTGATTATGGTTATGGTTGGATACTTGCTCCAGAAGGAAGTGATGCGTTTTCTCATACTGGCGGACATGATGGATTCAGAACTTGGTTACTAATAAATAGAGATAAAAATCTACGAATGATGATTCTTGGAAACGGTGGTGACCTTACAGGCGATCACGAACAGTTAGCTAATCTTATGGGGCCTTTTCTTTAGAATGTCTTTAAAGTAACTATTATTCATCTAACAAAAAAAATAACAAGGTGTTAGCAATCAGGAGTAAAAATGATCCATCTAGTATGCGGCCCTATAGGTGCAGGTAAAACTACTTATGCTCATGAAATAGCAGAAAAGCATAATGCGGTACGCTTTTCAGAAGACGAATGGCTAAGCAAGCTATTTGTGCCTGATGCACCTGAAGGATTACTCAGTGAGTCAATGCAAGTCGTTGGTGCTTGGGCTAGTGAAAAATATCAACGTTGTAGAGGACAAATTTGGATTATTTCTCAACAGCTATTAAATCAAAATGTTAGTATCGTTTTAGATGGTGCTGCGGCTAACAAAGAGCAACGAGACATTATACGTAAAAAAGCATTTGAACATAATGTAGAGTTTCAACTTCATTATGTTACCTCCGATCCTGAAACCAGAGAAAAGCGTGTATTCGAGAGAAATAAAGAACAGGGGGATACTTACTCTTTAGAAGTTACTCCAGATATGTTTTCACATACAGAAAGTTTCTTTGAACCTCCTCAGGGAGAAGAACTGGATGGAATAATAACAGTTAAAACGTAGGGAGTTACTAACCAGCGTTTTAACAGGGACAAAAAACAGCTGGTTTTTCTCCTTCGTCGCTTATTTCAACCAACTATTTTTAGCCCAATAAACGGGCGTTGCATTAAGGAGAGTTCAGTGGCTATAACTGGCGAATGTTTCTGCGGTGAAGTTAAATATAATTTCAATGGAGTGCTACGGGATGCTCGTTCTTGCCATTGCTCTAGATGTCGTAAGACATTCAGTTCTCAAGCCTCTGCTTATGCTCTGATTGATGCGGATAAATTTGAATGGATATCTGGCGAAAAATTGCTTACTTCTTATATAGGTAAACATGGTTTTGGTCTTCAATTTTGTAGTAACTGCGGTTCAACTATATGTGGTGTGTTTAATGGCTCAGTTCACGGTGTTACTCTAGGTTGTGTCAATGGAGATCCTAAAATTGAACTTGGCAGACATATATTCGTAGGTTCTAAAGCAAGCTGGGAAACTATCGCTGATGATGTTCCTCAATATCATGAAAATGTACCACAAAATGCATAAGTCACTAAAGAAGGACACATAACAGTTGGATTTTGCTCCTGCGTCGCTTATTTTAGCCAACAATTATTTGTCTCTTAGTGAAGCGTTAGCGATACAAGAACTAATCCGAATTCAGTTTTAGCCCGTTAGTGCTAATGTCTCTTTTGTGGTAATAGCGACGATTACCATGATTGACTGGCTTGGAATTTTGTCTACTTGTGTGAAAGGCTAATAAAGTGCTGTGAAGTTAGCCTTACTTGAAGCTTTAATAGTGATTTTTAACTGAGAGCAG